>Ga0209083_1000090_pt1 | contig 138306 bp, 127 predicted proteins | sample AM7aDNAmetaG_FD_184132 | JGI IMG/M metagenome (GOLD analysis project Ga0209083, IMG submission 184132) | Freshwater microbial communities from Finland to study Microbial Dark Matter (Phase II) - AM7a DNA metaG (SPAdes) (version 3) | ecosystem: Environmental > Aquatic > Freshwater > Lake ... | reverse complement strand
CTATGATTGCACATACCTGGATAAATGAGAGCAAAGCGGTGTTCCGGGTAATGGTTGTCAAGATGTTGACGACCGGCAAGGGTAAAGAGGCTCGTTCTCAGCTGCTCTGAAAAAGACCGTGCAGACTGGTCTCGGAGCATGTGCAAGCACAGGGAAGAATTCCCACACCTTTTTTATTGGGAATCACGATAACAAGCCCGTCATTGCCTTTCTGTTGGCAGATCGTCATGTTGATGGATGAATGATAAACATACACGACAATCAGAGACTTATCAGTGTCGTATTTGATGTGAAATTTGAATGGAAAAATACGAGCAAATTGAACCCCAAATTGGAATTAGAACTCATCCCAGTGCCTGTATGCTGCTATGGGGATTCGAACCCCAGTCGTCGGCGTGAGAGGCCGACATGATTGGCCGGACTACACTATAGCAGCGAGTTGCCTTACTTTTTAGGAGCTTATTTATATTTAAACCTGATGAGTTAATAAAAAAATGGGGTTCAGGTTCTCGAATGGTACAGGTGCCAGATTTTACAGGCTCCCTCATGACTGACCATGCATGGTCCTACGGGAGTACGTGGGGTGCATACTTTGCCAAACATTTTACAGTCTGTTGGTTGGGAAATACCCCGGAGTACCCGGTCACAAATGCAGCCTCCCTGCTTTACATCGGGTTTAAATTCAATTCCAAACTTCTCAACTGCATCATACTGTGAGAATGCCTTTCGAATTTTAAGTCCTGAACCTGGAATAACTGGAAACCCTCTCCATGCCACATCAGATGCTGAAAATACCTTCCACATGAGTTCCTGTGCTTTTACGTTTCCCTCACGTGTAACTGCACGGGGATATGCATTATCAACTCTGCTCACTCCTTCCTGTATCTGCTGAAGGAGGAGGAGAAGGCCCAGTAATATTTCATCGGGTTCAAAACCGGCTACAACCTGGGGTACGTGAAACTGTTCATACTCATGGTACCCCATAACTGTGCATACGTGACCAGGCAACATAAAACCGTCAATTTTCGCTTCACCCTGTGAAAGGAGCCATTTCATTGCAGGAGGAATTGTCCTGTGACTGGAAAGGATACTGAAATTATCAGGTGGATTTGTCAGTATTGTTGCAGCAACTGTGGGTGCGGTTGTCTCAAAACCCACTGAAACGAATACTACTTCTTTTTTTGTTTTTTGAGCGACCTCAACCGCTTTATGGACACCCTGTACAATCTTTATATCCCCGCCGCATGATTCAAGGGAGCCATCTTTTCCCGGCACACGGAGCAGGTCCCCATAAGTTGCGATAGTTACTCCATCAGATGCGAGTTGAAGTGCCGCGTCTATCTCACCCTGAGGTGTTATGCAGACAGGACATCCAGGACCCATAACAATCTTAAGGTTTTCTGGAAGTACACTTCTAAGAGCGCTTCTTGCGATTGTTGACTCGTGAGTTCCGCACACATGCATAAATGTAAGATTACGATCTGTGAGTGTACGTATGGCTTTTTCAATCTCCTTTCCAGGTTCCATTTCTAATAAGTCTGCATTCTTTGGCTATGTAATTACCCCGGGAATGGAGCATAGTGATGACAATAACCGGAGGACTTTATTTATTTAAACCGTCCTAAGTAAAAGAATAGTGAATTCGATACACTGTCAAAAAGAATTATAAAATGAGTTTTGTCAGAAAAGTACTTGGTGCGTTATCTCCGGAAGAGATAGTTGATGAGGTCAGTCGCTTCATGGAGCAGCGGGCTTTTATCGACGCAATTCAAATAATTGAAGAATCACTGATAAAGTACCCGGAAAATAATAAAATACTCATAGCAAAAGCCCAGGTTCTATTAGCTCTGGATAAACTCGATGAGGCATATATTACCATATACCGCGTTATCAGAAAAGATAACCAGAACACAAAGGGTTGGAACCTTCTTGGTCGTATTCTCAGGGCACGCGGGAATTTTTTGGAAGCGCAGAAATGTTTTGACAAAGTAATAAAGATAGACCCTGATAACTCCGATGCATGGAGAAATAAGGGTCTGATTTATTATAACCTCGGTAAAAATTCACTAGCTCTCGAGTGTTTTAAAAAAGACACCAGGATCTCAATTTTCAATGCAAGAGAATGGCTGACAAAAGCTACAATTCTTGCAAAAGAAAAGTCCTATGTTGCATCAATTGAAGCATATCAAAAATATCTCTCTTTCATTTCTGATGATGCTCCTGTATGGCTTATGTTAAGTGAATTATTACGAATAGAAAATTATCTGACCGATGCACTCAATTGCTGCGAAAAAGCCCTCCAGATTGATTATAACAATAAAATCGCGTGGTACCAGAAAGGACTTGCGCTTTCACGGATGAGACAGATTAAAAAGGCGGTTAGGGCATTTGACCGGGCACTTGAAATTGAGCCTTCTGATGCACGTATCTGGAAAGCAAGAGCGAGAACCCTTGAATCAGACAAACAGTATGAGGAAGCACTTTATTCCTATGAACAGTCACATACGCATAATCCAAAAGATATAGAGACAATTCTTGCGATATCTCAAAGATATGAAAAAAATGAGGAATATTTGAATGCAATAGATTATTATAAAAAATATCTCGTTTTAAAACCAACTGATGGACATATATGGTATGTAACAGGTATATGCTGCGAAAAATTAGGTAGTTATAAGGCAGCAATCAGTTTCTTTGAACATTCAGTAGGGATAGATCACTCAAATGCCGATGCCTGGCACCACATGGGTCAGATGTACCAGAACCTGGGGGAGATGGAAAAAGGAGAAGATTGTTTCAGGAGAGCAAGGAGTTCACTCCTCCACTAAAACACATCTCTCAAATAGACGTTATAACATCAGTTCGTTGTAATAATATCAATGAAATTTCCTTTTTTGATGTTCCCTGTCAACCTCTCTGCTACTGTAATTGCAAGGGCTGGATTATATGTCCGTGCTTTTTCATATGAATCTACAGCTTTTTTATAATCTTCAACGTACACTTCATTTACCTTTTCAGCTGCGGATTTATCGTTTGAATTTTCATATTGATCTATAAGTTTCTTATAATTTGAAAGCCCATCGTTTGATTTCCCAAGATATGCATCGCCTTTAAGGAGCCAGACTAGTGCATTTTTCGGATTTTTGGCAAGGACCCTGTCACAGATCTCAATTGTTTCACTAAATCTCCCTTGAGAGCATAAAATTGAGGCTTTTCGAATAAGGGCATCTGTATTTTCTGGGTCGATTGCAAGAGCGGCAGAATATTTTTCCTGAGCGGACGTGATATCGCCTTTTTTATAATAAATATCGCCCTCTGATATAATTGGTCCAACTTTCCCTGGATTTTTTTCTGACACTTCCTGGGAAATTTTCAAAGCTTCATCCTGCCTTCCCAGTTGTTCAAGGGCCAGATCTTTCATCTTGATAGCGTGCTCGTCATCAGATTTCAGGGAGAGTGCCTTGTTGTAAAAAATCAGGGAGTCATTATACCGGTTCAACCCGACAAGAATATCACCTCCGGCTGAACTACCTGCCTGAACAAATGAAGCTGCATAGGGAGGAGTATTATTAAAAATTGCACTTCCACAAATAAAGAGAACACCAAGGAATAATAGAATAAATATAATTGAAAGGATTTTCATTTACTGTTCATTATTTTATTTTTATGATTAAAAATATTATTAATTGATTAATAGTGTATCCTTAATAAGTAAGTCCCTTTGAAAATACCTGACGCATATGAATAACCAGGCTTATAAGCTGATCACGCCGGTTTCTGAGAGGCACAACCTTCATCATCACAATTCTTCGGTTCCCATTCTTTGAAAATAGAGTCATCTGTTTCGATAGTGCAGTAACAAAGCCTTCTCGAACACCATTCCAGAGGTCATCCTCCATTTTGTGTCCTGAAACACCATCGCTCATTGAAAAGATTTCATGAATCTGGTGAAGGAGAGATTCTTTGTAAGAATATTCAGAAAGGTATTCCGCAAAAGGATTCATAAAGAGAATTCTGCCTTTCATATCGAGAAGCACGAAACCTTCATCAATATGTATCAGTCTCTGAAGGTCTCTTTTTGTGAGTCCGATAGTCTCGCCGGCCTGAGTAGATGAAGAGGCAATAAATGCGCTCAAAGCGAGTTCAACTGTTCCATAGATCTGCATCTCGGAACAGGGCAGCACAATGCAGCCAAAGGCATCAGCAACTTTTGCCCTTTCAATAGTCTCTCTCGTTGTCTCTGTATCGAGACCTTTCACGATAAAAATAACCGGCCTGTTGAATGCATGGAAAATATAGGTTGCCGTCGATATTCCACCCATTATCCCCTTGAGTTTAAGGTCGATTAATGTTATATCGGGTGCTGACTCTACAACACTTTTAAGTGAAGTTTCCCCTGTACTGATAACCCCGAGAACATTGTATCCTAAATTTTTAAGGAGGTTTTTTAGTGACTGGCCTGTCTCATTTTCAGATTCGACAATAAGCACACTTGTTTTCACTTCTGCAGCGGTTCGCTGAATGCTCTTTTGAAAACCTTTAATCATGCTTCCGTATTCAGGGTTATTTTGTTCAGCCATTGTAATCACCCGACCGGATATTCCTTGTGCTTTTTATAAAATACATAAGCAGGAGAATTATTAGTTATATTTTATGGTAATAATTCAATTATAGTGTATTATAACTTTTCTCATAATCAGGTATTGTTTAAAAGAATCGGTTCAATTTCGCCACATGTCATTGTAATGGGCCTGTCATTCAGGAAGTACAGATCCTCATAATTAATGTGAGTTATCTGCCTATTCATAATTGGGTTTCTCTGATGTATTTTATCGAATTCGCAGAATGTTGCAAAAGACTTGAAAAAATACGCAGTCGTCTTGCCATGGTCGAAGTCCTTGCAGAGACTCTCCTTACCCTGCAGGAGATAGAACTTCCTGTTTTTATCAGATTTATTATGGGGAGAATTTTCCCGGACTGGAGTCCCAAAAAGATAGGTATCGGTCCGAACCTGCTTTTTGAAGGGCTTGCATATGTAATAGGAAAACAAAAAGAGACGGTAATTGAAGCACTTAACAGCAAGGGTGACATCGGGACCGCGGTTGAGGAACTTGTGTCAATGAAGGAACAGACTTCATTTTTTTCAGAACAACTCACGCTTCTTGAAGTATACGCTGCTATGGAAAAAATAGCATCAATAGATGGAAAAGGTTCCCAACGTGAAAAAAATCTGCTCATCCGACGTTTTTTTGGGGCGTCCAGTCCACTTGAAGCCAGGTATCTCGCCCGGCTTCTGCTTGAGGATTTACGAATTGGTGTTGGAGAAGGGACCATCCGCGATGCCATTGCAAAGGTCTTTGATTTACCGGTTTCTGTGCTCGATCATGCAATTCAGGTCACTAACGACATCGGTGAAGTGGCTTTTCTAGCGCTGAAAGATCCAAATAGTCTTAATTCTGTAAAAATCACTCTGTTTCACCCGGTCAGGATGATGCTTGCACAAGCCGGAGATATTGCCACAGGGATACACGATCACGGAAAAATCTCAGCCGAATATAAATATGACGGCAGCAGGTTTCAGTTTCATAGGAAAGGTAAAAGTTGCAGGGTTTACTCAAGGAAACTGGAAGACATCACAAGTTCGGTTCCTGATGTGACTGAAATGCTCATGTCTGTAACAAGCAGGGATATTATTCTTGATGGAGAAGTTATAGCCGTAAAGGATGGACGCCCACTCCCTTTCCAGACAGTGTTGCGGCGTGTTAGAAGAAAAAACGAAGTAGAGGCAATTAAAGACTCAATAGAACTAACTCCACTTGTATTTGACATTCTATACCTTGAAGGGAACGATTTAATTTCATTAACTTATGGTGAAAGGAGGGAAATTCTCCTTAAGGAAGTCAAAAAATATGTTGCTCCTAACATTATCAGTGATGATCCAGCTGAAATTGAAAGATATTATATGAATGGCCTTGACCAGGGGCATGAAGGAATTATGCTAAAAGTATTGTCTTCTCAATACACCCCAGGAGTTCGAGGAAAGTCCTGGCTCAAGATAAAACCACATGTTGATACACTAGACCTCGTTGTTACAGGTGCAGACTGGGGCGAAGGAAAAAGAGCCCACGTTTTTGGATCGTTTCATCTTGCCTGCCGTGATAATGACTATCTGATTCCAATATCAAAAGTTGCGACTGGATTTTCAGATGAAGAACTCGCCTTACTATATGATGTACTAAAAGACATTGTTGTCTCAACAAAAGGAAAGAGTGTCATCCTTGAACCGAATCTTGTATTTGAGATAGGATATTCGGAAATACAAAAAAGCCCTAATTACTCAGGTGGCTATGCACTCAGGTTTCCCCGTTTTATTTCTGTCAGACCTGACAAATCAATCGACGATATTGATACAATCGAAACTATCCTTGACAGATATGACTTCCAGGAACAACACAGGACCGGGTCAAACCAGTAACGAATAACGAATTAAAATCCTATAAAATCTGTGATCTTTTTCTGTCTCGTTAAATCTGACAGGTATTGACTATGTATTCTCCAATCATCATATCCAAGAATCGATGAAACGATCTCTTCAGCCTGTTTAACGTTTTCGCATGTTACCGGCATTTTTTTCATTGCAAGTCTTGAAACTTCCCGGATTACCCAGGTCCCCAGCGGTGCCCAGTATTCAGAAGAAATGCGCCTGATTACAATTACTGTGCCACTGATATGTCGCGGACTAAGGTATTCCGTGACTGCAAGTCTTGCTGAATAATAAGCACCAGTGATTGGAGAATAATTCTTTTTTATCCCACGTTCGCGATCAGCGACAATAAAATCATTTTCACCATTCCAGAGAGAGTTCCGGCTCCATATTTCGATCATCTCGAATTTCCATTCACCTGGTATAAGAATGAAAATAATAAGATTTCCATAAAGTTCATGTGAAAATATGGAAATTGTATCGGTTGAAGAATTTTTTCTTATTGATACTGCAAGTTTCTTTGATATCATATCATCAACTGCAGTAATTGCCCACCTTGTAGGAGTTACTCTCCTTCTCTTTCCTAATAGGCCGGATGAGAGGAGGGATGTCATTTTGTACGTGTCAATACCAGAACCGTAAAGATAATCCAAAGCCTCAACCGCTTTCAAATCGGTGTCTGAAGTTACCTTGTCGACCGCTCTCGCGACATGAGCATTCTCAAGGACCTGGAGGTCTTTTAATTCACCAGATAACCCTACCGGGGCCATTATTCCGTCAAATGTCAACCTGAAAGAGATTGGTTTTGTAAAATCCACATCTACAGGTAGTGGTTTTGAAGATAGAGCAATTTCCTGTAGTTCGGTTATATGCCCAATTTCTTTCGACCTGCCCCTGATTGTCCTCGATCTGACTGCGACAATATCTTCAATAGAGTATTGCCCATTAATCCAGTCTGGCGGGTGATCATTATCATCTATTAGCAGGGGTCCCGTGACAACGTCAGGATATCCATAGCTTCCGATAAACACGGATGGTGAATTGCCATGATATTCTTTTTTAAAAGAAAATGGTGCCTTTGCATAAAATCTGCTCAATATTGGGCACTTCTCAAGGCCGCACAACCCTTTCCCCTTACATTCAGCACAATGCACTGGGAGTTACACCTTTTGAATTACCACTACGCGGTCCCCTAGTCTTTCAATCTCATCATTAACCCAGCTGTCCCAGTGAACTTCTCCATTTGGAATTCTTGAAATTAATTCCTTACCGATATCATCATCACGTCCTTCTATAGATTTTACAATAACTGAGCCCTCTGTAAAGCTTTTTCGAATGATTCCATCTTCATCACCGTCAGTTATGCCAAATACAGGAATTCCAAGGTGTGCGGACATATGTCCCGTAACACTCGTAGTATCATCCCCAATTGTAAGAATTCCTGCAACATCGTCACTTATTCTTTCCCAGAACCGATGGCTTTCATGGTCAATTACAATGATTTTTCCTGTAATACGGGATCGAGGGCTCTGAACTGGCAATGTCCCCCTTAAAGAACCGGATTTTATCCAGAGTGAGTAAATGTCTGAATTATTTGAAATTTTAACTCTCTGCATTCCATGTTCCTTCAATTTCAGGCCAAAAACAGGTATTATTTCATTGTCATTCAGGCGTATTGTTACTTCTTCGGATTCTGCAATACCTATTATAGTACCATTTACAAAAACAGGTTCACCAGGAAAACAACCCTTAATTATCCGAAATTCAGTAAGAGAAAGATTGGAAACCGGTTTTGTTATAAGCTTGTATGAGAGGACAAGTGAGAGATACTCTGCAAGATCATAATTTCCTTGTCCCCATAGGTATACTGTACTGTTTGAACATTCTATCTGAACAAGTGATTTTTTATCAGTCCTTTGAGCTACACTCTCCCCGAAAATCATTCCGGAATTCACACTCTTCCCCCTGTTGAGAAGGGCAGCATCCCTCCCATACCTGTTTAAAAGAACACTGGGGCGCTCATTCGGACAAGGGATTGTAAAACCTGCTTCGAGAGCTGCTGTACGTGCAATTATACCTGCTATAACAACTTGAGCCGGGCAGGTCTGACCAACTACATTGAGGACATCCCCTTTATCAAAGGCCTCTGGCCCATGAACAATCAGGGTGTACCCTTGCATAGCGGATCATTCCTGAACTTTGGATCGACTCTGTTAAAGTCGTCCTCGATCCGTACAATGTCATCTTCTTCGAGATATTCACCAATCTGAACTTCGATGACTTCCAGGGGGATTTTTCCTGAATTCCCAAGTCTGTGGAGAGTTCCAGCCGGCACAAATGTTGACTCACCGTTCCTGAACTGTTGAACGGTTTTATTCAGAGTAACATCTGCCATACCACTCACAATAATCCAGTGCTCACTCCGGTGATGGTGCATCTGGAGCGAAAGCTGCACACCTGGTTTGACAGTGACCCTTTTTATGCGGTAAAACCGAGAACGCTCCAGGTCTGTGTAGGATCCCCAAGGTCTGTGTACCTGGAGATGATAATCGATAACAGGATCATTTTCTGATTTGAAATATTTGACAAGGTCTCCCACTCTTTCCGTTTCTGATGTATTGCATACAAGCAGAGCATCTCCCGTATCAACAACTGAAAGATTATTTACACCAATAAGAGCGGTTTTTTTACCTGGGGTATACACATAATTTGAATTAGCATCAATAAAAACGGCATTGCCGGTATTCCCATCCGCATCATGAGGAGCTGCTTCATACAAAGCCCTGAAGTTTCCAAGGTCGCTCCATGGTGCATGAAGTGGAATTACTCCAACTCTTTTTGAATGCTCTAAAAGACCATAATCAATAGAAATTACGGGTAAACCTTTATAATCAGGCGGTTTTACATTAAAAGTCCTGAGTAGTTCGGGTTCGTACCTTTCCATTTCTTCCCTAAACATCCTTGTAGAGAAGAAGAACATCCCGCTGTTCCAGAGAAACCCAGCCCTGACAAATTCTTCTGCCTGTTCTACAGATGGTTTTTCTTTGAACTCATTTACCAAAAATCCTCTTTTCAGCGCATTCCCTGGGTTGATATAACCGTATCCGGTATGAGGAGATTTAGGTATGACGCCAAACGTCACAAGATAGTCATCAGCAATATCGGTTGCAGTTTTTATCTCATCCATCGCATCAACAGGAAGAGAGTGGTCGCTTGGAAAAATTGCAGCATATCCTTCCCCTACTCTCTCCTCTATTGTAGTCATGGCCCAGGTTATTGCGGGCAATGTATTTTTTCCTACACTTTCGATGAGAATATTTTCTTCGTATACTTTTGATTTGATATCTTCTATCTGGTTTTTAACAAGATACTGGTGCGATTCATTTGTTATAACGAGAATATGCCGGGTGTCACAAATCCTTAATGCTCTTTTGTATGTTTCCTGGAAGAGGGAGGGCTTATCCATTATAAGAAACTGTTTTGGGTAATAAGTACGTGAAAGAGGCCAGAGCCTTGTACCTACTCCTCCGGCTAGGATGACAGAGAAAAGATCAGTCATATTTCTCTACCGGTATTGGAGTGAAAAGATAATATTCATTTTGATATGTTTTTTTAAATTTTTTAATAAATGGACTTTGTTCAAGGTGATTTGTTTTGAAAAGGTTTTGTTAAATGATTATAATCATCCATACTATTTACATTCGTAAAAGAGAGGAATTCCGGGTCTATATCATTCATCAGTTCAACCGGGATATTTTTTACTTTTATCCTGTCGAGATAGTCCCTGAATGAATGGTTCTCCATTAATTCCTCTTCTTTTATCAACCGATCACGCAGGTACACTCCATGAAGTGGTTCTATATATCCATTTTCCCATATAGGAATAACCGCCTCATACCCGGGCAGAAAAGAAAATAGCCGGTTAATAACTTTTTTGTTTATAAATGGCATATCACAAGCGACTGCAAAGATCTCACTTCCTCTGGCAGCCCTGGCCCCTGTAATAAGTCCATTGAGCGGTCCCCTGTCAGGAATTTCGTCAAAAATATATCTTATTTGTGGAAAACTGATAAACTTCTCTCCCTGACCTGGATCTTTTCCAACAATAAGAATCTCATCAACAATATCATTTAGTGTGGACAATGTCCTATCGATGAACATCTGCCCATCAATTGAGAAGAAATATTTCTCTCTCCCTTCAGCCCTTCTGGCTTTACCTCCTACAAGAATCACTGCAGATTTCATAAATTTTTTTTTAAAAAGGAAGCATCCATTTGATAATATCATTTTTGCTTTTTTGTTCGCCGTTTTTCAAGAGAGAGAAGATCTTCCTTAATTGTAATATCCGGAGTAAACCCTCCTATAGAATTTTTTCCAATAATCCTGTGACATGGAATCAATAATGGAGTTGGATTTCTTTTTAGTGCCAGTCCCACCAAACGTGGATGAGTCCCTGTAACTCTGGCTATTTCACCATATGTTTCAGTTTTTCCATATTCAATTCTTTCCACAGCCTCGTAAATATTAGCAAAAGGGTAATCCGCAGTTGTCCCAATACTCCTGAAATCTCCAAAATTTTCTGAAATTCCAGCAAGAAAGCGAGAGATTTCAACTGGAACTGAGCCCGGAACCGGCCTTCTCATAAAATTGATACGAAATACCATGTTTTCTTCCCAATGGACATGAACGTGCCACAGACCGAATCTGGCTGAACCATTCATCTGTGCCATTTCCTTACGTATTCTTTGAAGTCCTGAAAGGAACAGGAGATTAATTCGTCCTGCATCCACATAGGAAGACCTTTTCTTACAGATGGATCAAGAAATCTTCTCTCTCCTAATACGAGAAAGCCTCTGTCTTCCGGGGTCCTTAAAACCCTTCCCAAGGCCTGCTGGGCTTTATTAATTGCAGGTAGAGTGTAGGAAAGAAATTCACCTTCGTTCCCGAATTTTCTTTTATAATAATCCATCACCATCTTTCTTATACGGGTAAATGGTGCAAGGGGAAGACCTATAACCATTGCACCGTTTAATAATTCGCCTTTATAATCAAGTCCTTCACTCCATTTTCCTCCACAGACAGCAAAAAGTATACCTGATCTTCCTTGTCCAGGGAGCAATAGAAATTGTGAAAGTGCCTTGTCCGCCTGTGCCGGATTTTTTGGTTCAATAAAACATTCTTTTCTAGTGATTAGTTCACAACAGTTACCAGCATATTTCTCAAGCATCTGGTACGATGGGAAATAAATGGCAAGGTTTCCTGGAAGTTTTGCAAATTCCAGGATATAATTTTGTATCAATTCGAAATTTTCACGTTTTTCTCTCTCCTTAAATGAAGTAGTAATCTCTGTAGCACAAAGAATGAGCCTCAACTCTCTTGGAAATATATTTGGTAATGATAATTCAGAAACAGGGATGTCTTCAAAAAAAAGTCTTCTATAGTCATGCACAGGGGAAAGAGTCCCTGATATTAAGATAACTGAGTGATGAATTTTTGTGGTCTCTGTAAGTGAGTCGGCAGCGTCAATTTTTCTTACCTCAAGGATAATGTCACCTTCATATCTACGGAATAACGAGAGATACGACAACGATGTCAGGGCGAGACCTAGTGAAAAGAGAAAAATAGAGACCTTCTCAATTGCAGACTCCTTAAAATCACCTCTCTGTATTGCCTCTTCCACAATTCTCTCACTGATATGCCTTAAGTCTTCAACAACTTCATTAAAGGAATGATAGAGACTCCCACGGATCAGGTTTTTTGCAAAAATATTCGGATCAATCCAATCCTCCTGTTCAGTTGAACGTGAAAGCCCTGAAATAAAATTCAAAGCGTTTGGAAGGACCTGTGCAACCGATTCAGCACCAATGCTGCGTGATTTGATTGAGTTGAGCTCCTTTATTGCAAGGTCAATAATCTCAGTATTAACTGAAATACTTTCAATATCTATGATTATGTCGCCACAGTTATGTGCTTCATCAATTAGAAGAATGATGTCTTCAGGATTTAATCCAATAGTTGCATAGAACTGTTCACGAATGTCTTTATTCAGGACATGATGGTAATTCACAATCAGAATTTCTGCCTTCTGGGCTGCATAAAGCAGAGTTTCATAAGGACAGATTTCAGCGCAAAACGCCTTCAACTGACCGGGTGATATCTTCTCCCTGACCAGTCGGTCTCCTTTTGCTTTAAGTGATGCCGAATGGACAGCTCTCAATCCACCACCATCAGTCTCTGTATATACTTTGCTTTTAATATAAAATGGGCAAATCATTGGATTTTCAGAGTCTAAGAGCTTAATCTGACGGATTATCTCAGGGTCTTTAGCCGGGACCAGAGATCCTTTGTCTGCCCGCTCCCGCATCAATGAGAGTGAAAAAGCTTTCACACCTTCACAACGTCGATATATATCGCTAATGCCTCCAAGGGGGCAGATATGACCTTTTCCTATTAGATATGAGTAGTGGATAGATTTTTTCTTTCTAACTAGTTCCAGTTCCTGAATGAATGTAGAGAGTTGACTTACGGTCCTGACTGCAATAATAATCTTCTTTTTCCCACGCGCAGCGAGCAAAGCCGCAATAATACTTGATTTTCCGCTTCCGGTCGGAGCATCCACCATAAGAATACCGCCAGTTTTTGCAATTTTGTAAGCAGCTTCCAGCATCTCATGCTGATGAGGACGGTAAGATGGGTAAGGAAACCATTCAAAAAAGGGATCGATCTCCTTTTTTTCATTATCTGTTCCTTTTTGGAAGAGCGTTATTGAATCTTCTTTTATTGATTCATCCTTGTCACTCCCCCTGATTCGGTTATAGAGGTTAAGAAGGTCCTTTCGTCTGCCTTCTTCACCCATTTAGTGTTTCCCCTTTTTTATAGATACTGCCTTTCAATATTTTCATAACAATCATTAGCTTCTGATGTCCCTTCAATTTCGCGCTATTTTATGAATGAGAGATCACAAAGATCTTTGCATGGCTATCCACCCAATCGAATTCCGGTACGGAACACAGGAGATGAAAAAAGTATGGAACGAAGAGTTCCGCTTTAATTGCATCGTAAGAGCCGAAGTTGCCCTTGCAATGGCCTGCAGCAAGGCAGAACTTATTCCTCGAAAAGATGCCCTCCGGATTGAGGAATTGGCCTACAAGGCATCGCTCGATCGAGCTAAAGAGATAGAGGACACCATAAATCACGATATGATGGCAATAGTGAAGTCTATAGCAGAAGTCTGTGGTGAATCCGGGCGCTGGGTACATTATGGTGCAACTTCGAATGATATCCTTGATACTGCAACCGGACTTCAGTTAAAAAGTTCGCTCGAAATTATATCTAAAAAATTGAAAGAACTCCTTTTTGCCCTGATAAAACGTTCCCTGGAGACCAAAAATCTGGTATGCGCTGCAAGGACTCATGGTCAGATTGGGGTCCCAACAACTTATGGACTCAGATTTGCGATATGGGCTAGTGAAATCGGGCGCCATATTGAAAGGGCGCGGGAACTGGGTCCACGAATAGCCGTTGGCCAGCTTACTGGTGCAGTAGGTACCCAGGCAGCTCTTGGTAATGCAGGTATAGAAGTCCAGAGGAAGATGATGGACCTGCTTGGGCTTACACCTGTTGATGTTTCAAATCAGGTTATTGGAAGAGACCGTTATGCCGAATACTGTTTTTTTCTTGCAAATGTTGCAACTACCCTGGATAAAATCGGTATTGAACTAAGGACACTTCAGAGGACAGAGATTGGAGAAGTAGAAGAGGCATTTGGTGTAAACCAGGTCGGTTCCAGCACAATGCCACATAAAAGAAACCCAATAAAAAGTGAACAGGTGTGTGGTCTCGCACGAATAGTCCGCTCATTTGTCGGACCTGCTCTTGAAAATAATACCCTGTGGGATGAACGAGACCTGACCAATTCGTCCTGTGAACGGGTGATATTTCCTGAAGCATCGATTCTCGCGGATCACATTCTTACGCTGATGATAAAGGTGATTCAAGGACTTTCAGTAAAGGAAGACCGGATAAAAGAGAACCTGGGAATACTGCAGGGTGTCAATATGGCTGAATCGATAATGATTGAACTTACAAAAATGGGAATGGACCGCCAGAAGGCCCATGAACTGATCAGGGTTAAAAGTATGGAAGCTATTGCAATAAAGGAACCCCTTGCAAACCTTCTTTTAAAGGATAATAATGTAACAGAACTGATAAAACCTGAAAAATTAACCCTTCTTCTCGCACCAGAGAACTACATTGGGACTTCAGTAAAGCAGGTGGAAAATGTAAGTGAAAAACTTACATCACTGTATGCTTCATGATTCACTAGTTAATTAATCACTCACTTCTTCTTTATTTTTTTCTTCACGCCTGATAGTCTCGACAAATGTGATCTCCTGAACCTCTGAAAGGAATTGCCATATCTCGTGTATGATTCGGCCCCTCCAGATAAGCCAGGCCTGGTCATATCCAATGCCTGCAGGTAGCTCGATCTGGAGTTTTCCCTCTGTCAGTGAGACATCGAGACTGTGACCAGTAAATAATTCAATGATTCCTTTTACTTTTTCCTCTGGAGACTCCACCAAATCTTCAATTTTTATTTTATAATTGAGTGTTTTTCCTGCAAGGCTGTTATTGAAATCAACAATTGCGCGACCACCAATAACACGGACAATCACACCTGAACCCTTGTTTTCAATTCTTACCTGCATCCCGGGTTTAGGGTTTTCCTTAAATACCTTTTTTGGGAAAGATTCTAATTTACTTTCATCATAATTACCAAAACCCAGTTCAGGAGGTACGATGATTTCTCCTTCATATCCTGCATCTTTACCTGCAAGTTCCAGATCAATTCCTTTCACAACGTGAGAACCGCCGACCCTTACGGTTATAGGTCCATAAGAGCTTTGAGGATTGTAAATTCCCCACTCCTTTGCTGTTTCAGAGTTTGTTGTATCAAAAACTGTTCCATTGTACTCACCAGTATAGGAGAGTCTGATAAAGTCGCCTTCTTTTATTGACAAATATACCACCCTAAAAAATTATTATTTCAGTAGTTCATGACGTGAATACTTCTATTATTATGTGACAATGTGAATACATAAACCTGTGTGAATTATGCTTGAGCTCGAATTAAAAGCAAAAATTGAGGATCCTGAACTTATGCGTGAGAGAATTCTTTCACTTGGTGCTTTATCCACTGAGTTTGTAACGGAACACGATTATTATTTCAATGCACCCCACAAGGATTTTTGCAATACTGATGAAGCCCTCAGACTGAGATCTGCAGCAAATTCCTGGACTCTCACCTATAAAGGTTCAAAAAGACGTGATTTTGCATTTAAAGCAAGAGAAGAGATCAATGTGCAAATAGAGGACGGAGAAAAAATGCGGGAATTGCTTCTGAACCTGGGTTTTAAGATTAGCGCAGAAGTGAAAAAGGACAGGGAGTACTTTTCCTATGAAAATACTACTATAAGTCTTGACAATGTCTATAGTCTGGGCTATTTCATTGAGATAGAGGTTATAACTGAAGGAGAAGCGAGTGAAGCTTCGCTCAAAATCGATAAGATAAAAGAAATGCTGGGGGTGACAGGAGAGCCGATTCTTCTCTCATATCTTGAATTATTACTTCTTAAAGAGAATGTAACTTGATCTGAATATCTTTCGGTTCGTCTCCAAAGTGGATCATGGCACAGTTTCCAACTGCGGCAGGACCCGGATTAACAATTTTCACACCATCGACTTCAATTGAACCTCTCTCTTCATGAACATGTGCACAGCAGACAAGATCAAAAGCCTTCATGTGCTTTCTGATGCTTGCGCTCCCAACATGGTTACCACCTATCTTGTCAAGGGTCTCGAATGGAGGGGCGTGGCATAACAAAATATTATGCACCGACCTTTCCATCTTCGACATTGCAGATGTCAGGAGATCATCAATCTGTTTATCAGTCATCTCAAATGGCGTATTGAAGGGTGTTGGGTTTGAACCCCCTAGTCCTACAATGGATATCTTCCCAAGATTTATCCTGGAGCCATGGAGGTTGACTGCATTTGACTGTTCAAGGCATTCGAGAATCTCGTGAGGGTCACAGTTTCCAGGGACCGCAAAACATGGAACATCAATTCGGGAAAGTACCGATTCGATGCTTTCAACAGGTCCCATATTTGTGATGTCGCCTGCGATAAAAACCGCATCAGGCTGCAGATCCATAAATGAGTCCATTTTACCATAACTCCCATGGAGATCTGCTATCAACAACACATCCATCATGATATATGATTCTGCACGCCGCTTGAAAACCTTATCTCAGAATCCTGAAAACTTCCTGTAACTTTTCCAGCGAGCGCAAGTCTTCCAAGTTCGTGCTGAAGGTGCGGACTTATATTTCCAGGCTTATTTTGAGACAATGAAGTTCCGGGAAGAGGTATAAATTTATGGAGATGCACACTGCCATTTCGCACAATAAATTTGATTAGTGATAATGTCTCCTCTTCATCAGAATCTGTCTCACCTGGAATTCCAAGAATTATGTCTACAACAGGTTTCAATCCCCATTCACGAATTTTTTCTATTGCCAACAATACGCATTCAAGATTGTGTCCCCGGTTTAGATATGTTAAAATCCTGTCACTTCCTGATTGAGCACCGATATGGATTTTATCGTTGGAACAATAATCAGTAATTAACTCCAGTGCCTGGGAAGTGACAAATTCAGGCCTTATTTCACTTGGAAATGTTCCAAAATATGATTTATTTCCACTTTTCTTTAATGATTCAAGCAATAATCTGACTTTCTCAATCTTAGGGTTAATTCCATTGGACCCATAAGCCAAAGCATTCGGAGAGAGAAATCTGGGATGACGGTGATGACGTGCAAAAGCAACTATCTGATCAACTGGGCGGTGGCGCATGTCCCGGCCAAATAATTTAGGTGTTGCACAATACCCGCAACTGTAGGGACAGCCCCGTGAAATTTCAATATAACCTTTCACATTACAAAAAGGACTGTACCCTCCAAGGTAAACCGATGATGTGGCAGGAATGTATTCATTATTGGCTGCAGTTCCAGGAACTATACCCGGTAAACCACTTTTTATATGAAGAATAAGATTAGGCAGAGAATATTCACCCTCACCACATACCACGTAATCTGAGTACTTTAATACTTCATTCGTGCAGGCTGTTGCATGCGGCCCTCCTGCAATTGTTATACAGCGGGCAGATTTTATCTCATCTTTCAGATAATTCCATTCCAGAGAGTTTATACTGTAACAGGTTATTTCACTATGTGGTCGCTTTATAGGAATCAATTCTATTCCGGATTCAAGACAAGCTGCAGAGAGAACTGCATAGCTATTCCTTGTCTGGGGAGTTGTCCTCCAGTATACCTGCATAATAATGTCTAAACCTGATTTTCAGGCTCCTATCTTCCTAACTTTTACGGTTAGATTTTTAGCTTCAATATTGTTCCCTGATACTTCTATCTGGTAATTTCCCCCTGTACGCATCGTGAGAATTACTTTTTTGTGAGGTATCGGGTTCAACGTAAGATCATCTGGGTTATGAATTTCATAGCCATTGCCGTATCCAGTCTCATCGATAACATTTCCGGTTAATTTATCCCTTATTACAATCTTAAGCCAGGTATTTGGGGCTATTCTCGTAACTGATATATCTTTCCAGGCTTTGTCAAGTTCTTTACTTAACACAGTATCAGTCCTTGTAATTACTTTGGGGACTACATCTGCTTCCACCTGGAGAGGAGGCGATGTAAGAGAGTAAGCAAAAGCAATAGTTTCACCCTTGAAACTGATTGGAGCGGTATAAATAACAAACCATGGAATGTCAGGGATGTCAGGAACGCTATAATAGCTGGAGTGGTTCACTATAGACGTTATTGTTTCTATGCTGAACGGAGTAGTTGTGGAAAATGATGAAATTTCTTTTGATGTTGGAGATGCAGTAGGTGTAGGTGTAACTGTAGTAATTTGCAATCCATTGGTCTGAACTGCAGTAGATATCGAAGCTGAACTGGAGCTGGACCTTTGTGGTTCAATACAACCGGCAAAGGAAAGTAGAAGAATTAATAAAAGGAGAATAAATGCAGGATATATGAGCTTCATACTTTTCTTTTCATCTACATACTATTAAAGTGATTTCTTTGTTCTGGCATTAACTAAAAATATAAAGTCTTTCAAAGATGATCTGATAACTTATATAAAATGGCACAGAGGGGAAACAAAGTTTTATGAATGTGATGAATATCAGGACGTGGATTGTTTTCTATGTTTTTTGTTTTGTCGCGATGTTTGTCTCAGTCGATTTTCTTTATCAGGGAATGTGGAAATGGGTAAGAATGGGACTATTTAATCTGGTACTCTGTTGTAATTTTCTTCTTATGATTTCTGAGATAAAATATTTTGGTGAACGCAAAAAGATGATGAAAAATTATTCTCCCAGAGAAAAATTACAAGAAGATATGGATGAGTGAGGATTTCAGATGCATAGCGATCTTCCGACGTTCTCAATAATAAACCAGGGAGAAGTATGGAAGAGATACCAGACAATAATAGAAATGATTCAGCATATTGAAAAACAGAATTTTATTCTCGAGTCTATGAAATCCGAATATTCAATCCCTGATCAGACCCGGCACATCGTTCTCAATTCCCTCTCTGAAGATTTAAAAGAAAATAAAAAGATGTTTTTTGAATTTCTGAGAAACTTTATAACATTTAGTATGAGAGGGACCCAGAACCTCGATATTGAGTTTTCTCTAACTTTAAAAGAAGGGATACCATTTGTCGTCGATTCTACAGTGCTTGTGCTTGAAGGGCGACGCGAGAGCATTCCTGCGGAGATTGGTCAGAGATTTGGCGAGGAAATATTAAAAAGCACTGGGAAAAATTTTCTCTCTGATATTATTGCTTTTTATAAAGGAGAAGAGATCAAATATGACAAGATGTTTGGAGCTAATTTTGAACGTTGCTCTCTTCAGCTGCTGCAGGAACTCTATCCACTGCAATGCTATTACGTCAAAATCAGGTTACCTGCCCAGTCATTGGTTGATCACGACATTACCATATAATTTGGCTTCAAATTATGGCTTGACAAAAATTTTGTGCATTGGCCGGTATGGTTTAAAAAGACTTTCTACCTCACGACCTAGGTATTCAGACATGCCCATTATATAAAATCCACCGGGTGCAAGTCCCTCATTTATTGTTGTAACAAGTAAATTTTTCTGCTTTTCATTGAAATATATTGTCACATTCCGACAAAGAACGAGATCAAGGAATCTTGCCACCGGAATGCCCCGCATAAGGTCATGTGACTGAAACCTGATGAATGGTTTTAATAACGATTTGACCTCAAATTTTGTATCTTCTCTCTCTGCAAAGTATCGTTTTAAATAGACATCACTAACATTCTCAAGAGCCTGCTTTTCGTAGATGCCATCCCTCGCTTTTTTTAAAATCTCTTCATCGATATCCGATGCATAAATGAGTGCGTCCAGGTCTCTGTGTGTTGATTTATATTCTGCAAGGAGAATTGCAAGAGAATACGGCTCTTCTCCTGAAGAGCATCCGGCACTCCAGATCCTGATACGGTTTTTCCCGCGTAAAATTTCAGGTAGTATCTCTTTTTTTAATGTATCAAAAATTTCAGGATCACGAAAAAACTTTGTTACGTTTATTGTGAGAGCATTCCTTAAAAGCTCCATCTCAGTCTTATTACCAAGCAATACCTGTTGATATTCTTTATAATTCTGGGTCTTAGTTGCATTCATCCTGGATAGAATGCGTCTTTTTATATAATCTTCCTTATAACTTGCACATTGCATATTTAAGAGGCGCTCTATGGTATTTCTCAACGAATAAAAATCATCATCATTACTAACTTTTATCATTTATTAGGCCCTATTTCCCTATTTCAGTTCATTCTAAAAAAATGAACATATAATAACAATTCCTTGTACTTAATCGTTTTTTTGGATGAAAAAGGTTATTGAAATTTCGAAAGTCCATTGATAAGTCCATGCATGTTAAGAAAAATGACGAGATCCTTTTCTTTTTTCTTATCATCGGAAGAAATACCATCACTTGAATCCATCATTATGATTCCCTGAATATATGCCTGTGAGGAGATATTTTCAAAGCTCTCTCCGAGTGCTTCGATCTGACTTATTTTAATAGAATTTACACTATTTACTTCATCAACAATGACTCCGAGGTTTTCACCTTCAGTCGCTTCGTGTGAAAGCACTATTATCTTTTTCTGGATGTCTTTTCGAATATCTGGAATTCCAAGTATTGTATTGATATTTATGATATTAGTGATTTCACCCCTTAAATTGATAATTCCATAAAGATATGAGGGCGCCCCAGGTATTGGGGTTATTGCCATCATCTCAACTATTTCGCGAGCCATAAAGACATCTATTGCATATTTGTCGCCCCCTATTTCAAATTCTACAACATCAAGACTGTTATCCTTAATAGAGAGGTCAACTTTATTTTTATTTTTTATTTCCTTTTCAGGTTTCAAATCCGGGAGAAGTGAGATCTTCTGGTCTGGAGAAGGAAAGCTTTGAGATAGGGCCTCGCCAACTTGCTCAATAGGAGGTGTTTTTATTTCGTTTAGTAATTTTTTGAGTTCTTTAATATCAGTTTCTTTTTCATTAAGCTCTTCTCTTAATTTCTGAATCTCATTCTCCTGATCTGGAGTTATACCAGGAACTATTTTAGAAATATTCCCGATTTCTGATTTTAAAGATATATTTTCATCGAAAATAGATTTTATCTTTAATTCCTGCTCTTCTATCTGACTTTTCTTTAAAGAAAGATCGAGTGATAAATCTTTTATTTTTGTTTCGTTTTGATTCTCCTGATTCTTCAATCTCTGTTTCAGTTCAAGAATCGTTTCTTCACTTTTTCTTTTTACTTCTTCTGACTTTTTAGTAAGCTCCAGAAGGTCCTGTTCCTTTTCGTTGATCTCTGCAATATACCTGGCTTTTAGTGTGTCACTTTCAATGCTGAGTTTTGCTATCTCTTCACGCTTGTCAGTAATAAGTTTCTTGTTTTGAAGGGCAAGTAAATCAAGACGTTCTTTGAAAATCCGTGTCTCTTTCTCATTTCCAGAAATCTTATAATAGCCTATAACAGACTTTTGAATTTCATTATTCTCGTTTACAATTGGAACAAATATTTCTGAAAATGTCTCTTCTGCTCCATCAAATTTAAGACTTACATCACGCTTTAATGGCATAATTATAGAAGGTGGCCTTGAAATATTGTTGAATGGAGGGACTGAGTAAATATTTTTTCCTGATAACTCGTTATCCGGACTAACAAGTTTTTTAAACTCATCATTTATTTCAATAATTTGAAAATCCGGATCAATTACAACCATTGGCACAGGATTTTCGCCTACAAATTTCTGAAAGCCAAATATTGCTGAGTTTAGTTCTTTCTCGAACTTTTTTGTCTGCGATTCAAGAACTCTGATATTAGAACGATCATGGAAAACAAATAAACCCAGTGTCTGACCTTCTACACCATTTGAGAGAGGTACTGCCTCCAATTGAACAAATCGCTCCTGACCATTCTCATACAAAACCTTGAGCTCAGCAAGTGCCCGGTTTTTTCCACGATATATCGATGAAGGGTCATCTCCGGATTCTGTCTCAATAGAGCAATGGGTCACACCTTCTTCACTAAGTTCGTCAACGGTTGAACCCATCAGATTGGCATACGCCTCATTCAATGCATGGACATGAGAATTATTGTCCTGAAGGACCATCGGGACCGGATTCTTTGAAAATAATTCTTCACTCATTCTGGACCGCTCAATTGTCCTTTCCATCTCCTCGACAAAGATATTGATTAAATTAACAAGAGGCTGCAAAAGAGGGATAACGAGATCGCTCTCAAGCTTCCTGCTTCTATCTCTTTGTTCCAAATAAGTTACTATTACGCTGATACTATCAGTAATCTCACTTTCAAGGTTATTTATGGGTTTTTTCCCGGGTCCTCCCGTAAAAAGTGCCTTCCTTCCAGGCTTTTCTGTCATCTCATCATCTCTCACTTCGGCTATCTGAAACATGTGTTCTCTTCACCTTACCATTATTCATTGCCATCTCACTATATTTTCAGTAATTTTTTTATATGCCAGGGCACCAGGTGATTCCTGGGCAAATTGTTCAAGCGGCAGACCTACCTGTTGAGATTTGGGTATGAGGGGGTCATAAGGAATATAATATACCCCTTTAAACTGTCGCCGAACCTCTGTTTCGATCTCACTTTGCAGGGATACTACCTCCTTGTTTAATTCTTTTTTCCCCCTCTTTCTTATTAGATTTAGTAGTCTCTCCCAAAATTCATTTTCAATCTCAGGATTGTCCCAGCGGGTGAGGATTGCCATCTCAGCATTGACCTGATAACCAGTATATTCGCGAATATCATTGAAGATCTCAAGGAGAGCAGTCAGTCCGTGAAGACCAAAAACACCGGCGTCAAATGTTACAACTATATGATCTGCAGCGATGAGACCATTTAGGACAAATTGCCCCATGCTCGGTGGAGTGTCAATTAATATCCAGTCATAATTTTCTTTGATTTTCTCTGTTGCGATTTTTAATATCTCAAATCTGCCTTCTGTTTCATATAAAAAAGGCTCTGCACCAACAAGATCAAGTGACGAGGGCACCAGGTCAATTCCACTTTTTGTCTCGAGGATTATCTCTTTGAGACTCATATACGGAAAATCGGCAACATTACTCATGTAAATATCATAAATGCTCTCTTTGCAGGTCAATGGGTTTATTCCAAGACCGGAGGTCGCATTTGCCTGGGGATCAGTATCTATGACAAGCACTTTTTTTCCCAGGTTTAAGAGCGATCCGGCAATGTTGAGACACGATGTTGTCTTGCCGGTCCCGCCTTTATGATGGGCAAATGTGACGATTGAGATGGTTCCACCCTACGATTCATATATGAGTAAGAAACATTTTAATCTATCTTTGAAAAAAACATCACTCAGTCAAGAGGAAAAAATGTATATTCAGTGACTGAAAGATTTTTATTTTCTTTGTGCCCATACACATTACAATGGCATCAGATGGTATTTGGGTTAATGATGCTACGTCTGATGAGTGGTATCAGAAGGGCATGGAATATTACCGAAATAAAGATTATGAAACCGCTATTTCTTATTTTGACAAGGCATTAGCTCTAGATCCTAATTTTGAATCTGCGTTGAATAAAAAAGGAATTGCATTATATCAAATGGGTCAATTTAATAAATCTCAATCAATATTTGACAAGATACTTACAATTAACCCTCAAAATCAGGAAGCGCTTAAGAACTGGCAGGCAGTACTGAAAGTAAGTTCCTCTTCCAGGGATTATGTGAATACATTCTCCAAAGAGAAGAGGACCACCAGTATTTTTTTATGGGTTTTAATTGTCGTGGTAATAATATTTGTTTTAGTTATCGCGTTGTTATTTTTTGGTATTTAGAGAAATTAAAACAATTTCAGCACTTTTATAGAGTAGAGAAGTATTAGTGATAAAAAACTAGAGGGAAACTAATTCCATGATATATATTGTACCAAAACCAACCGATTCAGATGGTGACAATTCCACTGCAGCCGTAATTAATGAACTTGAAATTTTAGGTGAAAAATGGGAATTACTATCTCCTGATATTATTAATCCATTTCACAACGCCCCGGAAAGGGCACTGATATGGATATGCGGGATGAAACAGGACCAGCACCAGTTCGAGGTCTTAAATGCCTTGTCACTTAATAACCGCTGCTGTAATACTCCAGAGGCTATTGCAACATGTGCGAGTAAAGTTTTAACTTCTGCCCTTTTGATCAGACACTTAATTCCCACTCCTAAAACATTTTTTTCGAATTCGAAAGAAGCAGCAATAAAATTTTTAAATGCGAATTCCTGTGTTGTAGAAAAACCAGTATATGGCTATGACGGGGTAGGTGTCGGGCTTGTTACAAAGGAGAACGAACTTACAGGTCCTCCTTTTTACTTACAGGAATATATAAAAAACGAACGCGATTATCGCATTTTTGTTATCAACGGGAAAGCAGTAGGCGCAATTATGAGAGAATCACCCCATCTTGCCCACAATATACACCAGGGTGGAACAGGTACTCCTGTCCCTTTAAACAATATAATGGAGGAAATATCCGTAAAAGCTGCAGAGGCAGTTTCTGCGGATTACTGCGGTGTTGACCTACTTGAAATTCCCGGGGGTTATACAGTATTAGAGGTGAATGGAACTCCAAACTGGCATTGCATGTCTGCACCCATACCAAGACTTCTGGCGAGATTCCTGTCAGCTACTCATGGAGAAGTCATTTGATATGAAACGAATAAATAATGCTATTATTATTTTCACGTAGTCATTCACCTGAAAGGTTATCATCCGAAGTGAGAAGGAGAGAACCATAAATAATCTTTTCAAGGACCTGTGCAACAAACCTGACCTTTTGTGCCTGTTCAAGGTCCTCATTTCTGTGGATATCTGCATGAAGCTGAAGCCTGAAGAGTCCAAACCTAAGTTGGTCAAGAGTATTCTCATCAAATGTCATGGCCTTTCGATAGATAGGTTCGACAAGAGAGGGGAAGAGTGAAATTCTCTCAATACACTGAGAGATCTCTTCATATATCTCAAGTGAAGTCTCATTTCCCGCCATAATCGCAGAATAGTCCATCTAACCCTCTACAATTTTTACGAGAGCTTCCATAATATTGTCTACACACTTCCAGGTCGGATTTTCTGATTTTAGGAGGATAAATGGTCTACCTTCATCGCCTGCTTTTCTCATTTCAGGGTCAAGCGGGATACTTCCGAGAAATGGAACATCCATCTCATGAGATATTGCTTCTCCTCCACCGGACCCAAAAATATCTATCTCCTTATGACAATGGGGGCAGAGCATACTGCTCATATTTTCAACTACACCAAGGACCGGGAGACCGAGTTTCCTTATGAACGATATTGCCTTTCTTGAATCTATTGTAGAGACATCCTGAGGTGTTGTTACAATCACCGCACCGCGTACATTTGGTGCCATCTGGGCGACAGTGAGAGCCTCATCGCCAGTACCTGGTGGCAGATCTACGACAAGGTAGTCAAGTGGCCCCCAGTTGACCTCTTCAAGGAACTGGTGTATCGCTGACATCTTCATTGGACCTCTCCATATAACGGGAGTGCTGGGATCAGGTAGCAGAAATGCCATTGAAATTACCATCAGATTACCTGTGACTCTGACAGGTTCAATCATATTTCCCTCTGCACCGAGGTTACTACTTTCTATCCCCAGCATCTTTGGGATATTGGGGCCATGTATATCAAGATCAAGAATTCCGGTTCTTTTCCCTTTGTTCGATAAGGCGTATGCGAGGTTTACGGAAACAGTAGATTTACCTACTCCACCCTTACCACTAAGAACAAGTATTACATGCCTGACATCTATTTTGGCCGTTTTTGGAGGACATTCAGGTTTAGATCCCCTTTCATTACTTGCACAGTCTGAACACTCACCTGAACATTCCTGACTTGATTTATCATTTGAGGACTTTTTCATTAAAAAGAGTTAGTTTTCACGCATGAAAAGTATGTTGTACCTGACAATATTACTTCAGGATTCACTTCTTCCCGATCAATCAATTATAAGTAGACGCCCTAATGACTATAATATAATGGACAAGCGGGACATCTTCATTGTCATTGCAGCTCTCGTAATAATCCTTGTAATGGCAGTTGTTGTTAAACCGGCAGTTACCGGGGAACCTGTGGAACTTGGAATTCCGTTTCTTCCGGCACCAGCAACTCCAACACCCACACCTTCACCTACTCCAACTGCTACTGCTGCGCCTGCAATAATAATTAACAAAACACCTACTCCTACTCCCACTACTCCCGTTGCCACAGCAACAATATGGAATGGAAGCAGTATGAATCTGGCATTATCCAATTCATTAGATACTCCGACTCCACAACGCACATATCTCAATGATGAAAACGTCTATAATTATAACTCAGTACCAACTGTAGCGTATGCCACTATCAATGGGGCTGCAAGTGGTACTACACAGGTCATCAACATTCCATACCCATATTGGGAACTCACATATACTTTTGTACCGAAAGGAGAACCGGGAGCTGGGGCTGATGTAATATCAGGTCAGGCAGTTGCTCCAGGCTCTGGCAAAACCGGTGACTTCCAGTTGGCGGGAAGTAGTTTATTTCCAAGTTTTGAAATTTTGGTGATGAATGGTGATAACCCCAGTGAAGTCGTCAGAGACATAACACCCTCAACTATGATGCCAGCAGATCAAACAACGTCATATACCGAGAAATTTTATGAGGGAAAGAAAAATTATTTCTTTGTTATAAAAGCGCACCTCATATCCTCCTACACAATCCAGATAAATGTTCCAAAAAAATATATTGGAACCTGATATTATCGTGTATCAGAAATTTTTTCATTAATATCAAAAAAAAATCTGGGGAAATTGATTTAGTATTTAGAATGGAATTAAAAATATCAGTCTATTGAGATCTTGCGCTTTCCAAGAGACTCAATATACCCTATCTCCTTTCCTACCTCAACTTTATCAGCAATATCGTCAGGAATCGGTATCTCAAAATTAGTATATTCTTTCATATCCATTAGCTGTGCAGTTGTCCCTGATATTGAAAGTACCTGGCCACTCTTTCTTTCAACGATCGGTACATAGGTCTTTGCTGATACCGGCTGGACAATTGAACGCTTTACACCGTCGAAAATTCCTACTGCATCGATTCGTGATTTTGCTGCACCATGTTTCCCAGGTTTGGAGGTAGCGATACCCAGAATTTTACATGGTTCATCTTCAATAACGACATAGCGGCCTTCCTTCAGCTTCCCTACTTCGGTCTGTTCTTTCATAACTCACTTATACCTTATCTCGCAGTAGTAATTTATCTTTGCGGGATTACATAATATTGACGAAGTAAAGGGAAGAACTGTTCAGAGATGGATTTCAAAGCATATTGCGACGAGATAACACTAGAGGTAAGGACTGCAATAGCACAATATATTGGTAATCAAAAAGGAGCAGTTGTAGTAAAAATAGGAGCTGACGGCACTCCGACAAAACTTATAGATCAAGTTGCTGAAGAGTGTATCCGCAAAAGGCTTGTTGAGGATGAGCTTTGCGAAATCCTAGTGAGTGAAGAGTGCGGAAATGTGTGTTGCAGCGGGAAAAAAGGGACTATTTACCTCGACCCTGTTGATGGTACATATAATGCAATAGCCGGGATTCCATTTTATGCAATTTCAATTGCATACGCTGAAAATGGAAGAATTACCAGAGGTTATATCCAGAATCTTGCGAATGGTGAGACATTTTATTCAGAACTTGGGAAAGGAGCTTTTCTGAATGATAGCAGAGTTAATGTCTCAAATACAAAAAATCTTGATAAATGCGCAATGAGCATTTATGGTAAAAAATTTGATCCTGGAAGGGCGATGCAACTTGGACAGAAGATCCGTCGATGGAGGCTTCTAGGGGCTTCAGCCCTTGAAATAAGTTATATAGGTGCAGGGAGAATTGATGCTTTCGTAGACTTAAGAGGAACATTGAGAGTAACTGATGCTGCTGCAGCTATCCTTTTTTGCGAAGAGGCCGGCGGATATGCAACTGATCTCAATGGGAATAAAGCTGTTTTCCCAGATGATGTCAGGGTGGGAAGATGCCTTATAGCTACAAACATGATACTCCACCATAAAATTATCGAGTACCTCAGGTGATCCTTTTGAGAGTTCTTCTGGTATCCCGCATTGACGATAGAAATGCCTTGGAATTTACAAAAAAACTTGCCGATTCTCTTGAAAAGAATGGTTTTTTTGTGATGTTTGAAAAGAGTACCGGCAAATCTCTAGGGTCGTGCGGATTTCCTCTCAAAGAGATATCTGCAGACTTCGTAATTGTTGTTGGAGGAGATGGTACATTTCTGCACACAGCCCAGTGTCTACCTCCAAATATTCCACTCATTGGTGTCAATATGGGTGAGGTAGGCTTTCTTGCGGGCCTTGAACCGCGTGAAGCAATTCCCTTTCTATTATCAATGCGTGAAGGTTTTTTAACTGAAAAACGCATGAAAATTCGGTTTTCCCGTGGAGGATCCTGGTTGGGGGATGCTCTCAACGAAGCTGTTATTGTCACCCGCAGTCCGGCAAAGATGTTAAGATTCACTATTAAAATTGATGAAATTGAAGCAGAAGGTTTCAGAGCTGATGGCATCATTATTAGTACTCCAACTGGTTCTACTGCCTATGCTATGAGTGCAGGAGGGCCAATCGTTGACCCAGGCATTGAAGGTTTTCTTCTTGTCCCCCTTGCACCTTATATGCTATCTTCTCGTCCACACCTGATAGCTGCCGAAAGATCCCTTTCTATAGTTCTTGAGAGCGAAAAAACTGCAACCCTTGTTATTGATGGTCAGAACAGGATCGATCTCGGAGAATACGATGAGATAACAGTAACACGCTCTCCAAATCCTGCTATTTTTATTTGTGGTAAAAAAACCTTCTTCGAGAAAGTAAACGATAAATTAAAAAGATTGTAATTAATTCAGATAAAGCTGGTAGTATCTCATTCAAACGAAGATCTTAAACCCGTTTTTTTCACAATTGTGACAATATGAGGCCTTAAACTTATTAAGGAGTAATGGAATAACCACTGTCTGGTGATAAATGAATGATAGAAACTATGAGAACAAAAATTAATTACTCCGAGATTTCTGAATTATTGAAAACCACCCTCAATCTTGAGGGGTCACCAGTCGCTATTAAACTAGTAACTGCAGCAGACCAGATTCCTGAAGGAATAAAAGAAGTGGAAAGTCAGTTAAGGCATTGCATGATGGTAAACCTTTCAAGAAGAGAGGGTGCAATATTTTATGCAACTGCCGGTAAACATCAGTGCATGGGCGGTGCATGGTCTCTTGGATTACGTGAACTGACTGAATCGTTGAAGAGTGGCGAATTTTATTATAAACTTGGCAAGTTTGACACATGGGCAGCTTGTAAGCGCACGATAGATAATATCCCTCATATCAAATCTGGTCTGACATATGCAACAGTGTATGCTCCGCTCGAAAAGACCCCTTTCTCTCCAGATGTTGTTTTAATTTTTGGAAAGCCTAAAATCATGCTTAAACTTGCTCAAAGTACGTTATATCATATCGGTGGAAGAATCCATACTTCATTCTCAGGAATTCAATCGGTGTGCTCTGAAGCTACAGGTCAGACTTATCTTACCGGGAAACCAAATTACTCAATTGGGTGTGATGGTTCAAGGCGTTATTCCGGAATAGCGGATGAGGAGATGGTAATGGGAATGCCGGGTGAAATGTTAATCGAGATAACCCAGGCCCTTAAAATAGTCACGGCAGCTCCCGGATCAATAAAGTGATAAAAATTAAAGTGGAAAGAAATTAGGGTTAAAAGGATATGATACAATAATGGCAATAAAACTGGAGATTGTAGGACTTAAAGACCAGGAATGTTCACCATTTCCCTGTGATGACGACAGGTCGTGTGGTCTTACTGAATGTTATCCAACAGGGAAATTTGTTCCCGCATTTCATGCACTCCAAAAAAAACTGAAAGAAGAGTATGGTGACAAGATAGAGATCAACCTGACATTAATTGATGAAGTTGTTCCAATTCATATACAAAAAATTCTTGAAACTTACTATCCACCTCTTCCTATCATTCTTATTAATGGAGAACTGGCAAAAATTGGCAGTCTCTCACTTAACAGGATTCACGAAAAACTACAGATTAACAGTATATAAAAAAATTTCCAAATAATATTTGAAGGGTTATTTGTGCGAGCCTGATGATTTCAGGCTGCAATTGTAATTGTGGGTTTAATTGTTGTCAGGACTTCAGTAACATTCTTTTTTATCGTTACAGTTGCATTTTTTATCAATGTAAGGTTGGCAATTATCTTTTGTGTTGAATTTACAATAACCTTATGCGTAGTATTAATTGTAATTTTAGGCGTTGGGGAAACAGTCCTTTTAAGAGTTATTGTCGGTTTTAAAGTGGTATTGGTAATATTAGTGATATTAGTTGTATTAACCGTTGGAGTGTGGGTCTGGAAAAAATCTCCAAGACTTGATGACAAACCTATTGGATCAGTGGTACCCATATCAAATAGGGAAGTCCCTGTAGGTGTAAGAGTAGACGTAGTGGTTAAAAACTGGTCTACATTCTCTAAGGTCTGCTGGCCTGATAACGATAATGAGTAACTTGAAGGGGAGTAACTAGTCGAACCAAAAGGGTCTAGTGATTGCGATGAATCTGAAGTTTGATATTGACCTGGGTCTGAAGTTTGATATCCTGCAGGTAATTTTAAAATATAAATTCCTAATTTTGTCATAATTGTTGTTGATCCAGGAGGAATACTTCCACATGCTGAATCAACCGGAATAACAATTAGAGAAATTCCGGCAATAATTAAAAGGACAAACAAAATTACAATACGCATAATTAAACTCTTATGTTTATCAGTTGATAGAATAAAAATCTCTTCTGTTTATGACCGAAACAAGACTTTATGATAGAATAAAGTATTTTAAAGTCAGAACTTAATCTGAAGCAAGCGTTACATACCTGTGGCCTAGAGATATTTGAAAAATCCTTTTAAAATTCTTCTTTTCATTTTTGACACCCATGATTTCGAGAGAGCAGTCCTCATGCGATATTAGTTCAATAATTATCCCTGCCTTTAAATCGCGCACAATATGTATATGATGAACATGGGCTGCATGACTTCTGTCAAGGCTCTCGGCGAGGCGCAGAAACATAATAAGAACCTTAATAGTATTCCATAGTTCCTCGTCAATATCGGGTATTGATACTTTCTTTCCTGGAATTTTTTTCCGATGGTAACGAGTAATAGTAGCAATTATGGTTATCTCAAGCTCGTCAAATCCCAGTAATTCAACATTTCTTATAATGTAATATGAATGGTTCTGATGATTTGAGAAAGCAATGAAAGAACCCACATCATGGAGATAAGAGGCATAGTGGAGAAGGTTTCGCTCCCATTCACCAAATTTATGAAGACCTGAAACTGCAGACTGGTCAAATAGTTCCAAGGCCAGTCTTGTCACTGTTCTTGCATGGTTTTCATTAATATGACAGGAACGTGCAAGCTGAAGGACACTTCTCTCGCGAACTGACACTTCACCAAAAAGCGGGTAATTATCAAATTTTGAGAGGTAATCAATAAGCATCCCGTCTTTTAAACTCCGGTTTGTCACCCTTATATCAGATATGTTAAAATGATCCATTACACATTCAACAATAATAGCACCCGGGATGATAATATCCGCCCTTTCAGGATTGATACCTGGAATTTTTTTTCTCTCATCAAGCGTTTTGGAGCATAGAAGTGTAATTATTCGTTTCAGAACACTTAATGAAAAAAACCCGGTCCTAATCCCTTTTTCGTTTGGAAATACTTTCTGTGCTATTTCAGCGAGGTTTAACAGAGTTCCTGAACTTCCGATAAGCATTGAAACAGAATATTCATCCATGTCCTGCAATGCCCGGATCATAGCTATTTTTACATAATTCCGAATTTCTTCATACTTTTGTATTTCAACAGGACTTTTATCCAAAGGAGAAAAAAATTCATTAGTCAGCCTGATTGAACCAATTTTGAGACTTGTAAGATACAGATATTTTTCTTTGGTTCCTATTGCAATTTCAGTACTTCCACCACCAATATCAAGACATAATGCGGTGTTATTCTCAAGACTAATCCCACTTATTATACCGAGATAAATAAGCCTCGCTTCTTCTTTTCCCGATATAACATGAACAAAAAGACCTGTTTCTTCATGTATCCTGCTTAGAAATTCATGTTTATTATGAGCTTCACGCGTCGCAGCGGTCGCTACAGCTATGAATTCATCAACACCAAAATTTTTTGCAAGACCAATAAAACGTTTACATACGGTTATAGTCCTATCTATTGCTACAGGTGTCAGGACCTCGGTATGAAATGCCCCTTCTCCCAGCCGGACTGATTCCTTCTGTTCAGTAAGGACTGAATAGGAAAGGTTGAAGTTGATCCTGACAATAAATAGCCTCAAAGAATTTGTCCCTATGTCAATGAATGCTACAATCTTCCCTTTTTCAGAAATTTTATTTTGATTTATCATTATTTATCTGCCTTTTTATTCATTTTTCATTTATTCACACCAATAGTTCTTTAATTGGTACAATTGCATCTATCTATTGTTATAGATACAGATAATGAGAGTAATGCTATGATGCTGAAGGCTGCAAAAAAATTAATTTTTTCTGAAACAAATCCAGATATTGCAGGAATTAGCGCCATACCTGCATAACTTGCCATATTATATAGACTCATCGTGGTTCCCTGTTCCTTTTCAGAAAACGAGAGATATGATAATTGGGAAATTATAACAAAACCTGCAAGAAAACCCAGGATAATAAACCCAATGAAACTCTGAAGACAAAGGAAAACTGCAAATGCACCTGTTAATGCTGCAAACCGGATAGTTTTTACAGGAGGGAAGCGGGCATGAGCAGAAAGAAGTGATGAACAAATTGTTGCGACATTCATCCCTGCAACGATAAGACCAAGAGGTAATGAATCCATTCCTGAATATTCAGGGTATATCGCAGTTACACCTCCAGTAACTCCTAAAATTATAAGAACAGACCAGAAAATCCAGAAATTTCTAATCCCGATAGCAAAAATCTTTCGAATCTGGTAGCCATACTTTTTACTTGACGAATGCTTGATTCCCTCCCTGTTTTTTAATATTTGACTCGTAAAAAGAGGAATACAAAGCATGGCTGTAAAGACATACATTCCAAAGAGTGGATTTTTGAAAACGTCAACAAGAAAACCTGTAAATCCGAGACCTAAAACCAGACCAAGGTTTAGAAATGCTATAAAATACCCTGCAAATATTTCATGATCCGGACCTGAATTTACAAATGAAAGTCCTGCTGCCGTAAAAAGCCCTGCCCCAATTCCCTCGAGAAAACGAAATCCGATCATTAGTAAAAAATTTTGGGGGATACAAAGAATTGAACCTGCTATAAGACTGATTAGAATGCCAAGCCTCATGAAAAGCACAGGGCCAGTCTTATCAACCATAATCCCTGCCGGGATAGTAAAAATGAATGCCCCTAAAAAATACGCAGCAAAAATGCCGCTTTGTTCAAATGTACTGGGAGAGAAACGGGTTAATACCGGTACAACAGCGTTTGAAAGTGCCATGACACAGAAAACACCGAGAAGTACCGGTAATCGTTCTCTCATCATATCATACGGAAAGTCTCCAGGTTCATCGGAGAATGGGTTTCAATATGATACCTCTTATAAATAGAACTGGCCAGATCAATTGTATTGTTTTCATCTCCATGGATGGTGAAGATCTTTTCAGGCCTGGGTTGCAGTTGTGCAATATACGCCATAAGCTGACGCCGGTCGGAATGCCCTGAGAAACCATCGATTGTAATAATTTCCATATTGATGAGTATAGTCTCACGCCTTCCGGTTGGTATCTCCCGCCAGCCTTTTTGAATCCTGCGGCCAAGTGTCCCATCAGCCTGATATCCAACAAATATCAGTGCATTCTCTTCAATACCTGCCAGTTGTGAGAGGTATTCAATAACAGGGCCCCCGTTCATCATTCCACTTGTGGATATGATTACACACGGGTCACCATTGATTACTTTATCTCTTAGTTCAGAAGAGTCTACAGCGGTAAAGCAGGGTGCAAGGAAAGGATTAGTCCCTTCCCGGAATATAAGGTTTCGAAGATCACTGTTGAGATACTCTGGATATGTTGTATGAATTGCCGTCGCTTCTTTTATCATCCCATCGAGGTATATCTTGATATTTGGTATCTTCTCTTTTCTTATCCCTTCCTCGAGTGCAAGCATAACTTCCTGGGAACGCCCGACTGCAAAGGCGGGAATTATGACTTTTCCTTTCCTTTCAATAATCCGGTTCACGGTCTCATACAGTTTTTCTTCAGCTTCAGACCTGGCAGGCTGATTATTACCCTGGCCGCCGTAGGTACTTTCCATAAAAAGAGTCTCAAGCCTGGGGAAGTTATTCGTTGCCGGATTAAAGAGCCTGCTCTTTCCATAATTGAAATCGCCAGTAAAGGCAATATTATACAAGCCATCTCCAAGATGGAAATGTGCTATGGCCGAACCAAGAATATGACCGGCATTATGGAAAGTTAACTTTATATCCGGGGCAATATCAGTCACACTCCCATAATTCAGGGTTAATGAGTGTTTTATATAGTTCTTGATATCAATTGAATTGTAAGGGATTTTACGGTCTTCTTTTGCTACTACTTCAAGATAGTCAAGCTGGAGGAGTACTGCCAGGTCACGAGTGGGCGGTGTACTATATACGGGTCCTTCAAAACCGTATTTATATAAAAGAGGAACAAGTGCACAATGGTCCAGATGAGCGTGAGTGAGGACAACTGCATCAAGTTGAGATATAGGATGGATCTCTGGCACATACAGATAAGGAGTACTGTTATTTGAGTCAGGTTTTTCTCCGCAATCTATGAGAATACGACTTTCAGGAGTTGTAAGGAGAAAAGCAGCTCTTCCTACCTCTCTGCAGCAACCTAGTGTTGTAACCCTGACCCATTGATCTTTTGATGTAATCTCCCTGTGAATTCGGCGCCCGATTGTTCTCAAAAAAATTTTTCTTTCATCGTTGACAGATCTTAGAAACTGACGGACCTGTTTAACGGTACTACTTTCAATTGGCGGAGTTCTCACAACTTTAGGTGTCCAGCCGATATGTTTCGTTATTTCACGAAGTGTTATGCCATTTTTACCAATGACTACTCCAGGTTTTTCTGCCTCGATAAGAACTTCTCCTGTATCCGGGTCAAAGAAAATATCGGTGATCCCTGCATTTTCAGGAACAACCGCGTTAATTTCATTTATTGCCCGATCAGGGTCTTCGAGGATTGTCGGCCTTACTACTATACGCTTTCTGAGGTCTCGAGCGAGCATTTTGACAAGATCAGCCTCATCAGCAAATTTTTTGGGATCATCGGTATAGATAACCAGTTCAGGTCCTTCGAATTCAACCTGGGAAACAATTATTCCTGCAGGGACTTTTAAATTGATCTTATCTTTGAGATCTTTAAGCCTCTCTTCTATCTGCATTACTCACATCCTTACTCTTAAAAACAAGTTATAAGCCAATAATGGCCAGTTCTTCTTCAGAAAATTCATGATAGCGGTCTTTTGCGATAACAACAACGTTGATACCTTCACCAGATCCTGCATCACGTCGCATTGCTGATTTTAGAGATCTTATAGCAAGGCTGACCGCATCAGCCTCGTTCATATCCTTCACGTAACGGTCCTCAAGGACACCATATGCCATTGGGGAACCTGAACCCGTGGAAACTATCTCCTCTTCCTGGGTTGCACCGCCAAGTGCGTCAACAGAGTATATGGAAGCCCCTTTTTCATCAATTCCACCAACAATAAGCTGAACATAATACGGGAAATAGCGGTTTGCATTCAGAAGGTTCGAAAGAAGCGTGGATGCTGCACTTACACTAATTGATTTACCTCTCCTGATGTTAAAGAGATTGCATTCAACAGTCATCATCCGTGCCAGTTGCTGGGCATCACCAACTCCACCTGCAGTGGTCATCCCTATACGGTCAGATATCTGATACACTTTCTTTGCCTTTTTACTGGCAATTAAGCTCCCCATTGTGGCTCTTTTTTCTGTTGCAAGGACAACCCCGGACTGAAAGATAATTGCAACTGTTGTAGTTCCCTGCATAATTTCCTGAGATGATGTAGCATTCATGAAAACAATCCTCAAAATGTAATTAACGCCTGATACTAGATTAAAAATCGCGTTATCAAATAAATGACATCAAAAAATTTAAAGCTTTTTATTATACTTCAATTATCTATCAGTATTTTGATCAGTTCACGGTCAAAAAGCATGGATACAAGTCTCTGATTTCCATTTACAACCGGAAGCTGATCGACACGGGCACGTTTCATCTTTAGTGCACATTCACTAACACCTGCATTCACAGGAACTGCAATAACATTCTCAATCATCGCATACTTTACAGCCTTTAATGGTAACTGCACACGTGATATTCCGTAACTTATCGTATGAAGATCACGGATGCTCTCCCATGTCCATTCATCATCATCGGTCCCGTTAGAGAAGTCCCTGATTTCAACACTATCTTCGATCATCGAGTGGCGGATAAGATCACGTTCTGATATAATGCCTTTGAGCATGTTTGATTTGTCAAGTATCGGGATAGCTTCATACCCTGATATTTCCATTATCCTTCCTACAACCGGCAGCGGAGTCTCTTCCCAGAGTGCAAATGTTTTGCTTGTAAATTTTCCCCTAATCTCGTCTTTTATTTTGAGTTGGGCGATTGCATTTACGATATCTGCTACACTGATGATTCCGACAAGCTCACCATTTTCGACCACTGGCAACCTTCTGATATTTTTTTCGGTAAGTAATTTTGCAGCATCCTGAATTTTAGAGCCGGGTCTGATAGTAACCGGGTCAGGAGACATCAACAGTCCAAGCTGAGTTTCCTCCGGTTTATTAAGGAGATCCTTTCTTGTGATGATGCCAACCAATTTTCCACTTTTCTGAACGGGTACCCCACTAATACCTGTCCGCTTAAGGATCTTCAGCACATCGTCACGACTTCCAGGTATTTCAACCCTGACAACATCCTTTGTCATAAAGTCGCAAACGAACAGATCTTCTATGCTCTCACCACCATTGTAGTTGTCTTGCTGTGAGTTACCACATAGGTGCTGACACTTCCAAGCAGAAGTCTGTCAACATCTCCCTTACCATGTGATCCTACAATTATCAATTCAGCTCCGATTTCATTAGATTTCTTACAGATCTCTTCACCGGCATGACCTGACGCGATAAAGGATTTTACTGTCACTCCTTTTGATTTGGCTTTCTCAAGCGCTTTTTCAATTGCAGTATTTCCTTCTTTTTCAAGGACACTATAGATAAGTTCCCAGGTGTTATCCATCGGAAGATGGGTAAAAAGACCTGTTTCAACAACATAGAGCACCGATAACGAGGCTTTCTTTGAATGGGCCTCCTCAATTGCCACATCAAGTGCTTTTTCACTAATCTTTGAGCCATCAATTGCAACAAGGATATTTAAAAACATTAAAGGACCTCCCTACTTAAAACTGTCTTTATTTATAGAAGGTACTCATTAAAAACTCTTTTCACAATTGTCTTGGTCCCAGCACGCCTCACAAGGCTTCTTAAAGGGTTATGCGAATGTAAAAGACTGCTTTTTTCACTGTCTATTATTGTAAAATGGGCAGGAAAACCCACTTTTATCCAGTAAGCCCTATTGGATAAACTCGAACCTGCGATTGCGGATTCGAGTATTAAACCAGGTTCGATTTTATATATTGCCGAAATAAAATTGAGTTCGGAAAAAATATCCGGATCGTTGAACATCACGTTATCAGTACCTATAAAAACATTACATCCTAAAGAGTACATTTCCTGTAAAGGTGGCGTACTTGCCGAGTGTGTGACTCCCAATGTCCAGTTTGAACGTGGACAAACACATATTGCAATATCATCTTCTGCGCATCTCTTAAGTTGTTTTTTCGTTGCGTATGTACAATGGATGAGAAGATCTGGTTTAAACTCTATAGCTGCGTCAATATCCAGCCTGTCCTGTTCACCGGCATGAAACGCAACTAGTTTATTATTTAACCTGGCGTCTCTAACTATCTGCTCTGCATTATTTACATCTCTGATACTGCTGATACCAGCGCCATCAGCTGATTTTTCGCTTCCATCACGGCCAAGAATCAAAGGGACGATTGGTAATCCCTTCACTGCTTTACGGAGTGCATTAATACCGGGAATGCCCCCTTCCCTGAAATCGGCAAAACCATGAGTTCCGCTCTCAATCATAGTGAAAAGCGCTGAACGCATTCCTTTTACCAGACAGTCTTCATCCGTTTTTCCAAGAATCTGATGCTTTAATCCAGAAGGAGGTGTTACAAGAGAGGAAAGGTCGCCATCAGCATCAATATCCATCGCGACGGTATCACCAATATGGGTATGTGCGTTATAGAATGCTGGGATTATCCAGTACCTACATTCACCCTTATAGTCTTCAACAGATTCAATAATCCCGTTTTTTACAAATATTGTTGATTTTTGAGGGTTTAACTCTTCACCCTCAAATATAAGACCGCTAAATTCTCTTTCACTAATCATCTTGGTTGGATTAACCATTTATAGATGTAAAAAGAAATATTTTTGTATGGCTAAAAAGAGTGGTGGGAGGCTCATGTCATCAGCAGGGCTTGTCAATTATTATGATAGCGAAGACAAGCGTGCAGTTCATATAAGTCCTCTGGTAGTTATGGGTGCGGGAATAGTAATCGGTGCAGTAGTAGCAATAATGAATTTTCTATATTGAAAAAAATATTTCCCTTTTTTTTGGTATATTTCCATTATAACCTTTTTAGAGACTTTCGAATAAAATCTTCATCTTCCCTGAAATAGAGAGAATCGTGTCCATTCCAGGGTTCGCAGTTTCGAAATATTACAGCGGGTACACCATTATTGCTTTCACCCATAAGGAAGTTTGCAAACCCTGATATCTCATCGATAACAGCTTCTTCTGTTATTTTTAATTCATGACCGAATAGATCGTGGTCCCCCCGGAAATCACGTATTGCATGAATGCCGCTCCAGCCTATAGCGTGACCAGTCTGACCTCTGCGAAATGATCTACCGCACGTATCTGTGAGAATAACACCAACTTTTTTACCTGTAATCTTCTGAAATGAATTTCTTAACTCATTCGCAGATTCCATGGGATCTAACGGCAGAAGAATTACGTATTCGTCCTCGATATTACTTTGGTCCACTCCTGCCCTCACACCAACATGTCCGCACGGCAGGAGGGAGAGAACAAAAGGAAACTCAAGGAGTACTTCTTTTGATTCTGTGAGAACAATCTCTATAAACCTGGGATCTTCTCCAGTGGATTCTGCAATTTTACTTGCACGGGCGCAAGGCGTAACAGAGTCAAGTCTCTTAACAAAACCTTTGGACTTTGAATATACTGTGGTAGCGATAGTGATAATATCACCATCCTCCAAAGAATAATTTTTAATAATTAATTCAGGGAGTGAATCACCTTTTTTAATCAGGGGAAGGTTTTGAACTGGAATTACCTCAATCTTTCCTCTTTTTGCAGACACAGTGTTATTCATATTTATTCACCTGTTAAATTTTCGAAAAATAATAAATCCTGCGAATAATGAGAAAACAGCTCCAATAATAAGAAATCCTGGTTGTTTTTTCACCCCAGTACTTTGGGAGGATGTGTCATTCTTTGCTGGAACTGTTGAAACCGGGACGCCTCGTGAAAATACGGGTGACGCTTTTGTCGAGGATTCTATCAGTTCTTTCTCTGTATTTGTTGAATTTATAATATTTCCCTGTGTTACTTGTTCCAAAATTGCCTGATATGATTTCGTAATACTTATTGCTGATTCTATCATTGTTTCCTCGTTTTGTTGAGGAACTACTGACTGAACAACCTGTGCCGGGTTGCCAGAATTATCTGTGCCGCTTTGAGGAAAAGGAGTAATTGATCCTGTGATGCTGTTTATAATCTTATTTTCCTGAGGAAAAACCGGGTTCCCATTGTCATCATCAACTGCAAGGGGAACTACGTGTAGTGAGCCTTTTTCTCCGGTAACACTTTTTATTTCTACAGTCGCAAGAACCACTTTCGAATCCGCCTTAGTTACTTTGTCATTCAGGTCAACACCCTTTATGACTACAGATTCAGAGGGCAATAATGTCGTGTTTTTTAACTGTATCCAATCAGGGAATTTTACGTCTGTTATAATTATATTCCCCTGTTTTTCAGGAGAAATTTGTAACTTAAAGCCTGAAATGCCGTTTGAAAACCCGTCTAAAATTATATCAACCGATGTCGTGTCTCCTGCTTTTGTAAATTTATAACCCGTATCAAGGAGAACTGGAGCCGCCGAGACTGATAATGTTAATAGTCCTGCAAAGAGGATTGTTAAGATAAGAATTCTTTCCATATACAAGATTCATCAAGACTTCTATATCAGTTTACGCCCGCATATTGCTGCAATTGAATTTTCATAATTCTACTTCAACCGATAACTTAAGCGGAACCTTTTTCCTTGAAAAATACATAAAAACCTGTTTATGTATAAGGTGTACCGCTGTACCCTCTGCAGCTCGTTCACCTATGCGGACAGATTTCAACGCTGGAAACTCTGTCCTCACTGTGGAGCGACAATAGACCTTCTCAGAACCCGCGTCTATCTTGAGGTTGATTCATATTCAATAGCAGAAGATGTAATATCTCAAATTGAAAAACATCTGGCTGGAAAGAGAAAGAAAGATCTATCAGAGAGGGAAGTAGAACTGATAGAAAACCAGTACCGCCAATGGTTAGGCGGATCATGTTAAAAATGGATTAACCGGAGATAGAATAACGGAGAAGTGCTGCAACACCGCCAAGACCCATAAGGCGTGAACCTGGCTCAAAATCCATGGAAAAAACAATGACGGCAGCTCTGTTTTTCTCTGCATCATCCATGCATTTGCGCATTTTTTCACTGTGAATACAATCACCTGCAACAAGAAGAGTTTCCACTGCCCCAATAGAGACCGCGCGACTCACTTCTTCCCACCCATATGCAACCCTGCCTCCATCTGCAATTCTCTTGAGGAATTCATCCATAAAATTGACCTCGCGTTTGAGTTGCATGTCACCCAGAAGTCGTTCAAAGACTCCTTTTCCGATTATTTCCTGTATTGCCCCGGCTCCTGTCCTCCTTGTATCAACAACTACGACACGCGCAAATAATGAGGGAGTTTCTGTCCTGATTTTCTTTACGAGTTCTTCCTTTACAAAACCTGGGCCGGCTACTACAAGAGGTCCATTAATATCTCTGATGATATTGATAATATCCTCAAAAAAAGTACTCCTTTTTTCTACCGGTGCTCCTTTCCCGCTGCCAGCAACAATAGATGTAACGATTTCCGGCCCATACTGGCGCATGCGGTAGATTTCAGATTCTCCCTCTTCAATAGTAACAATATGGACCAGTTCATTTAATGAAGCTTTAATGGCCCGCTCAATCCTGTCAAGATCTGTAAAATGCCAGTGTTTTACAATTGAAATTTCAAATCCGGTTTCGACATTCAATGTATGAAATGACCCGGTATCAATTCCACTTTCAATTATTCCTGTAACACGCAGCCGTTCTGAGTATCTATGCAGTTCCACCTTTTGAACGCGTATTCCCAGCCTTACCTGCCGTTTTTCAAGTTTTTCAGGCCTTAATTTATCAGATGCGCCTTCAACACTACGCATCGTGGTAGCATAAACCAGGTCCCCCACCCTGATAAGATAAGAGAGATGCCACAGATCATCTAAGCTCTCAGGAACTACCTTTATCTCACCAAAGAAACCTGAAGTGAGAGAATTATCCACCTTCATGTGAACCTTCTATATCTGATCCTCCAGGTGGGACAAATGCAGCAATCCGTTCGGTGGTAAGAAAAGCCTTGTACTCCTGGGACTTTTGTGGGCCAAGCTGCTCCCGGAGCTCGCGGATAACTTTTTTTGCTACATCATTTGGTTCAAAAGTTCCTGGTTTCAGAAGAACTGATGCAATTGCACTCTTACAAATTGCTGACTGCGGTCCACCAATTACCATTGCTTCAGGGCTGATCTGGACTCCAATCATAATACCCAGTGGGACGTCACGTTGATATTCCCTCTCACCACGGACAATAAATGAACCTTTGCTTATATATTCCCCTGATTCAGGGGTCTTTGTCACCTGATTTGATGCAACGCTGTAAACATCGGCACTAAAGTGGCCACTTTTCCAGGAGCCTGAGTAAGATGCCGCAAAACGGGCTACTTCATCCATACAACTGCTCTCACCTTTTACAATAACCACACTTGCGCCATGTACATCAGCATGAACAAAGCGGTCCTTTCCTTCCATATACTTCTTGACGAGTTCTTCATTCTGTGTGGCATCACGACCTCCCAGGACAAGCACTGAATCTGTTGTATAGAACCACCTGAATTTATGAAACCACCTCTTCTTCGCGGGCTTTATAGAAGATTTTGGCTCCTTTTTTCTTGCAACCGGCTGTTCCATAGCTCTCTTTGCCCCTTCCCTCTTGCGTTTAAAACGTTTAATTTCGTCATAATACCTGCCAAGGTTCGCGTTTACACTTTCTGAAACATAAATCCGGACAGTAATTCCAAGGTCAAGATCAACAGCCGCTTCTGCAGGGTGAACCCCTTTTATCTTTTTTGCTGATTCGAGGGTACTCTTCTTTAAAACTTCAGATATCTCCTGCCATGAATGGGTCTTACTTGCTGACCTCAGAGTCTGTATAGTTTCTTCAATAAAACTATAATTTTCATAAATTTTCTCATTAATCGCCTCAAAGTGGTTGATCTTTTCAGAAAACTTTTTTACTGCTGCTTCCTGCCTGGCACGGATAATGTCCTTATGACTTGCTTTTGGCCCCTTTTCCTCCTTCAATACTTCTTCTTTGGGGTATAAATTATCGAGAGCCTCATTAAATGATTCAAAATGAACACTTTCACTCATTTCAAGAAGAGGAAAAGGTAAAACAGAATTATTGAGAAGGCAGGGACTTCTTGCATAATCAACCCTGTGAATAAGTGAATTGAATGAATCATACAATGGTTTAAAGTCTTTTATTTCATTAACAGGGCAGTTTTTCTCTATTTTGGCAGTACTGCAGATATACTCAGCGTACAATCCACCCAGCAGACAACGTGTAGCAAGCGCACGAACTATGTCCCGGTTATCAGATTTCAGAAGTGCTTCAAACTCTTCCTCTGATATTCGGGTCACATCAATGGGAGAAAATTCATATTTTACACCCGGAACTACATCACGGTCCTTAAACCGATGGTGGCGCAGGGGCTTTAATATCAAACCTTCTTTATCAAGGAGAATTATATTTCCCTCGTCATAGAGTTCAGCTATCAGCCTGTATACACCATCACTTTTCTGGATGTCTATAAAAAATATTCTTTCAAGGCTATGTTGCCCAAAATTAATGATTCTACCGCCATTCAGGTATTTTCGCAAAAGCATTGCAAATGAAGGCGGATTTTTTGGTGCCACAGGTAAAACACCTGTAAGATGGACCCTTTTTCCGGATTCTATCAATAGATCAAAACGGCGGTGTTCTTTTGCATTCAGCCGGATTCCAAATAACTTGTCATCAAACTGATATACCTTATTGACCCAGAGTGGAAGGTGAACAGCCAGTTCAACGGTTACCGCCCTGACATCTATACCGCTCATTCCCTGGAGGTTCGCCATAAATACCAAATTAGATATGGCGAGAGTCCCTATATAATAAGACGATTCGGGATCTACCAGCCCCGGTTCAATATAAAACTGGTATGGCCTTGCGAATAAGGTCACAGGTGTTTCTAATGGCAGGAGAAGAAATTGCAGTAACCCCGGTAATAGTAAAAAAAAGTGATCCACATAGAGACCTTCTTCAAAGAATAGAGCGGACCCTGGTCGCATGTTTTGCCGGGATTATCACAGGAATTCTTTCTTTTTTTATTGTCGGCGACCGTGCTGTTAACGGAATTAACCAGGCAACGATTCTTGCCCTCCTAATAATGGTTGCAGCCATCCTTGTTCAAAAGCATCTTTTTATCCTCCGTAAAATCGATCCCGCAAATCTTTCTGGTAAGGACTGGTTTTACCAGGGATTTATGACGTTTGCTTTCTGGTTCATCACCTGGACAATTCTCCTGACAGAGAAGTTACAAGTAAAATGAGAATTGCAGTTGTCCATAGGGAGCGGTGCCATTCCCGAAAATGTGGCACCGAGTGTATCATTTACTGCCCAAGGGTAAGAACCGGTGATGAAACCGTTATTCTTAACGAAGAGGGGTTTGCCCAGATATCAGAGGAACTCTGCGTCGGTTGTGGAATTTGTGTCAAGAAGTGTCCATTTGATGCCCTTGACATCGTGAGCCTTCCCGAGGAACTAGAATATCCTACCCACCGATATGGTGTAAATGGATTTACCATGTATGGACTCCCGATTCCGGTAAAGGGTAAAGTCTCAGGAATTCTTGGTGCGAACGGTATAGGGAAAAGCACAGCACTTAAAGTATTATCCGGCCAGTTAAAACCCAATCTTGGTGATGTTTTTTTCGAGAAAGACTGGGAAACTATTCTCAAGAGGTATGCCGGGACAGAGGTATATGATTATTTAAAGACAATATCAGAAAAAAAACTCAAGGTCGCAGTAAAACCTCAATATATTGACAATATTCCAAAAATTTTTAAAGGGACTGTTCAAGACCTTCTTGCCTCAACAGATGAACGAGGGGCACTTAATGATTATATTGAACGACTTTCGTTAACTGGAATTATTGACAGGGATATATCTACGCTATCAGGAGGAGAACTACAAAGGACTGCTCTCGCAGCATGCCTTTCCAGGGAAGCAGATTTTTATTTTCTTGATGAAGTAACACCATATCTTGATATTCACCAGAGAATGGTTGCGGCGTTCTGCATCCGCGACCTTGCACAAAAAAGACCAGTTGTAATTGTTGAGCATGACCTTGCAATTCTGGATATGCTTGCTGATACGGTAAGTATAGGTTATGGGAAATCAGCAGTCTTTGGTATAATTACCCGTCCAAAAGGGGTGCGGGTTGGAATTAACGAATACCTCCAGGGATTCCTTCCTGAAGAAAACGTAAGGTTCAGGGACTTTTCGGTGATATTCGAAGAGAGGGCCCATAAAAAGGGATCTGATCGCCTTGACCTGTTTCTTATACCAGGTATGGAAAAGCGATTTTCTTCTTTTCATCTGAAAGTAGAAGCAGGAGTCATAAAACGCGGAGAGGTCATCGGAATAGTAGGAGAAAACGGTATAGGGAAGAGCACTTTTGCAAAACTCCTGGCAGGTGTGACTGTACCAGAGTCGGGAAAACTTGAAACGACTTTGAAAATCTCCTATAAACCTCAGTATATTAGTGCAGATTCACAGGAAACAGTTGAATTTTTACTGAGGTCAAGCGCAAAAAATTTTGACTCTTCTTACTATCAACAGGAATTAATTGAACCACTTGCACTACGGCCTGTTCTTGCTTCACCCATTGATACCTTGTCAGGGGGTGAACTCCAGAGGGTGGCAATTGCAGCATGCCTGTCAAGGCAGGCAGACCTATACATTTTTGATGAACCTAGTGCTCACCTTGATGTAGAACAAAGGGTAGCAATTACAAAGATATTCAGGCATTTTGCAGACGGAAAGGACTCTGCGATTCTTGTAATCGATCATGATACATATTTAATAGACATGATAAGCGAACGCCTCATTGTATTTCAAGGTGAACCCGGTGTTTTTGGGCAGGTTACCGGACCTTTCCAGATGCGGGAAGGAATGAATACTTTTCTTAAACTTCTTTCAGTAACATTCAGACGTGATAAGAGCGGTAGACCCAGGATAAATAAACCTGATTCATATCTTGACCGGGAGCAAAAGGCTTCTGGTGAATTATACTATGCAGGGGCAGAAGACTAAACTATCAAAAAAATTTTTGAAATACTAAAAAAAGAAGAGGGAAAAAAAATTTATCTTCAGGTCACTTTGATAAGACCTGTTTTTGTTACAGTCTGTCTACCATATATTGACGGGTCTCTTCCATTGACATTTCCCACGGTCAATGATACAGTATAGGTTCCTGGTTTCATATAGGAGTATCTGGGGTTTTTCTCTACAGAGTAACCTCCATCACCAAAGCTCCAGAACCATTCATTAATAGGTGCATAAGAAGTGGACTCGTCCGTAAACATTACCGTAAGCGGGGAAACACCTGAAGTTACAGATGCATCAAACGCTGCATTTGGAATGTCTTTCACTATCACATAATTATTTTTAATGAGATAGTTACTTCCGAAATTGTTCTGGACAGCAAGTGAGACATTGAAGAATCCCGGTTGTCTGTATGTATGAATTGGATTCTTCTCAAATGAATATCCACCATCACCAAAGTTCCATGCCCACATGTACGGACTTCCGGATGAATAATCAGTGAATGATACGGTAAGAGGTTGCGAATCCGCACTTGTCGGTGTCCCTATGAATGCAGGAAACGGAGCAGGTGTTACCAGGATGTAATCCCTTTTTGAGACCCTGCTTGGAGTATTGCCATTTGCCAGATTTGCACAGGTTAGGTTGACTGTGTAGGTTCCATAATTATTGTATGCGTAAATCGGGTTTTTCTGTCCGGTCACTATCTTACCATCACCAAACTCCCAAATAAATGACTTCTCGTCCGGATTATTAAGTGAAAGATCTGAAAACTGTACTGTGAGCGGACCGGTACCGCCTAATGGATTTGCTGTGAAATTGGCAACAGCCGGCATCATAAAGTTTGCACTGATTGAATGGTTAGAGACAATATTGGGGAAAGTGTATGTTGAATTCTTGCCTGCATAAGTACCATCAACTACTACGCTCCCGATTATGTTCCCTGTGTCCGGTGTTATCTGGAACTGCTTATTTGTCCCATAATCTGCTGAAACAATTCCACTTGGGTTAATTGAACCACCTGCTGAAGCATTTGCAGATATGTAATACGCCTTTATAACGAATGAACCTGTCAAAGTCTGATCACTTGTGACAGGTGCAAAGGTATAAGATGAAATTGCTCCCTTGCTCACACCGCTTACCAGTACATTTTGGACTACATAACCTGACGAAGGTGTAAATGTATAAGTTGGAGTTGATCCCCAGGCAACCTGTTGTGTTCCCGGAGAGATTACACCATTTGAAGCCTGCGTGACTGTGATATTATACATTATCTGGTTATATTTAGCCTGAATAGTCTTGTTTGAATTAATCTGGTTAAAGGTGTATGGGTTCGTTATTCCGACTGATGCACCATTTACAATAACATCCCCAAGGTAATACCCGGAATTCGCATTCATCGAAAAAGTGGGTGATGAATTATAAGGATACTGTAGGTTTGTACCAGATGGCGTTATTGCCCCTCCTGTGTTTGAACTTGCTGTTATGTAATAGATAGAGGGCTCAAATGCAACATCCATGTAATAATTGTTCCTTACACTGTAGAATGTTACTGTGTTGTTCACCATCGTCACATTTTGCAAATTTGCAATCGGTTCATTATTGACTACCACTCTTGCGATACGCCATCCACTTGCCGGGTTAACGCTAAAGCTTTGTGTTGCCCCTGCAGGGACATATACAGTCCCATCCGATGGAACTATAGTCCCCTGGCCTGACTTTCTTACAACAATTGGGTAAGGGGTCTGCCCAAAAGCAACTTCAATCTTCTGGTTATCAGAAGTTACATTGTTAAACGTGTAGCTAGTTGGATATTTCTTTATGTCAATTGATGTTCCGTTAACCGTTAAAGTAGAGAGCTGATAACCCTCAATTGGAGCATACGTGAAACTTATACTCTGACTATTAGTCACTTTTTGAGTGCCAACCGGAGATATTGTTCCACCTGGTGTTGATGTTGATGTCAGGTTATAGACATTGATTGCGTAGGTTGCAGATATGGTATGATTTACTATGACAGGATCAGGTGTAGTCCATTGAATCTCCTGATTAAACGGACTCGAGATTCCCTGTGACTTTCCATCATAACTTAAGTCCGTGAGATGGTAACCAAATTCAGGAACAAACCTATATGTCTTCTTCTGATTATAATAGATATTTGAATCTCCATCTTTTGGTAAAACCGAACCATTAACAGGTGTTGTTATCTGAATTCCAAGGGGTTCCATATTTACAACCTGAGCAGTGTATGGACCACCGGAAGGGAACCAACCGTTAAGATCAAGATAGAGCGAATTGTCCTTGAAATTTGGCTGTGAATAAACTACTGTGAATTTATTTCTGCCAGTATCACTTGCAAAATAACTGAAATATTCAAGTGCAAGTGTCTTATTGCTGCTTGTCCAGCAACCAATGCTAATTGAAGAACTTTCTGGCTTTGTATCAAGATAAACTCCAATTTTTGGAGTAACCGGATTTAGTTTTACATTCAGGAGCGGATTAGTGACGCCCGCAACTATTGTAAACTGCCCGCTGGCGGTCTCATAATTATCCTTTGAAAGAGTATAGTTATAGATTCCAGGAGACATTTCAAGTGTCTGAGGTGTAAGTCCCTTATCAATGCCATTTACCATCAGTTTAGCTGAAGGATCTTCCGGGCTGTTCAGGATGAATGTTGAGATTGTCTGTATTCCAGTCGTAGGAATTGGAGTCATCTCCATTGGTACTGAATTTACATCACCCCCAACGACAAACGTCTCATTCCACATCGGATAGTATCCATCCATTGTTAAAGAGATATTATAGCATCCCGGTGTAAGAGTAAGTTCATGCTTAGTGCCCCATGTAAAAAACGTTGAGTCCGGAAGTCCACACATCTTTGTTTTAAGGTTAGCGTTGCTTGGGCTGCTTTCAACCTTCAATGTTCCTGTCACCGGTTCTGCATCTTCAAGAGTAAGGTCGAGCTGCCCAGTGCCCCCAGATGTGACATTAACTGTTGTTGTGGCATCTTTTTTACCTGCTGCCTTTAATGTCAGTATGTATATTCCGGCTGTAACCTTGTTGTTCGGGCTTCCAGGGGGAATCTCAGAAATTTTCAAGGGATTTGACATAGTCTGCCCTGCAATTCCTACCGGAATCGGGTCTGGACTAATATCAGTCTTCAAAACGTAGACCGTTACCGGATTCGTCACAGTGGATGAGCTTGATGCCACCCATATATCCTCAGCGCTAACCGCACCTATGAATAATACACACAATACGAGGAATATTGCGTACTTTATTTTCATATGCTTCATCATACACCTACATCCTGTCATTTGGTTGGTGGTCACGTGAACCTCACCCATTCCGTCTAAACTGATGTGAGGATTCACCGATTCTCGCATTATTAGAGTTATTCAGCAATATATTAATTAAAGTATATAAATCTATTGTAAAATATGGCCGAAAAGGGGAGTACATGAACATGTGGCGAACCTAATGAGAGGGATAGTAAAAGTAAGACCCCTAAAACGATAAATTTTTTTGAAAAAAAAAAGACATTATTATGAATTGATTTGAAAAGTAAGATTGGTTTAAGGGAGAATGGCAAGTTTTAAGGTCCTGGTCCCCAAGTCAGTTGTCAACCCCTTTACAATCGCAACGTTTGGTATAATATCGGTTTGGTACCATGTTTTCTTAAGAGTTACCAAGTGTTGACCTACAGGAACCTCAATACTCCGCGGTGTTGTCCCCCTGTCTAACCCATCAACCATGATTGTCGCGCCGATTGGATTTGAATTGATCCTCAAAAATCCTGTTGCACTTCGACCAAATGTTGTATTTATATTGTGATCCTTGTAGTCCGAAAATGTCCTCGTCCAGGAGTCTGTGAGAGGCCCAACAGAGGCTTCTGAGTCCACATATATCTTATCGATATAGAACCCGTAATCCGGTTTAATTTCAATTGTTTTATTTGTCCCACATGTTGAAACAGAAGTCGGTGTTATTGTCCCACCGGCATTCATAGCCTGCGTTCTGATAGTGTAATTCCTAATAATAAACCGGGCATAAATAGATTGCGGACTTGTAACATTGACAAAGGTGTAATTCGTTACACTCCCGATATTCTGACCGTTTACATAAACGCCCTTTATTGTATAACAATCCCATGGGGTGATATCAAATCTCTGTGGCTGGCCAAATGGTATAGAGATGATTCCCTTTGGCGTAATATTACCTCCAACGTCCGGTGTATCCTGTGATACTCCAACTGCACCACACGTGGCGTTCACGGTATTCAGGTTTGGAGTAAAGTTCGCATATATCTGATAGTCTTTCGTAATTGGAGACAAGTTCAGATAAGGTTGCAGAGGTACCAAAGATACATTATTAACTCTCATATCTGACAGGGAATATCCTGAATCAGCTACTGCAACAAATCTCTCGGTGTCACCATAATCATAAACTGTTGTGTTTTTATATGTCGGGTATATCTTTCCACCGATACCTGAAGTTGCAATTACATTGAATTTCTGGATAGCAAATGTAACATTTACAATATTATCTGAACTTACTATCGGAATTTCAATAAGTGATTTCTGACCTGTCCAGGTTGTATTGTTCACAGTTTCAGTGTCAATATTATACCCGGTTCCATTTACTACGGAAATTTTTACCGAACTCCCGCAATCAGCTTTCCAGGTCCCATTAGGTAAGATATAACCATTCGGATTCGTATTTGGATACCAGTATCCAGCCTGGAATGCATTTCCTGTAATGTTATACTTAATCCTGGATATTTTCGCTCCGAATGTCTGGTTAGCAGTTACATTTACAAATGTATAATTCGCAGCCGGATAAGTGGCAGGTAAGACAGTGATTCCATTAACAAGGAATGATTCTACATAATAACAGGGATTTGGAGTGACAAAATAAGTTTTATTTTGACCATATATTATATCGCTGCCGTCTAAGGGTTCGATCTTGCCATTGTCCGGGGCTGTAACAGCTATATTCAATGATTCGAAAAGGATCTTGTCAGGCCATATATAAGTGCTCCCGGCAGGCAGGGCAGATAAAATCTCTTCGGATACCAACAAAGTTTGATCCTTGTAATTCGCCTTCTTAAAGAGAATATTGTGATCACTATTCTTGCTGAGTATCACAAAATTTGCGGTTAAAATATCTTTAACTAGAGTTCCATCCACTGTGATGCTAGCACCTGAAGGTATGGTTTCAAGAAAAACATTTACAGATTGAATCGGGGCAAGGGAAGCAAATACCTGTGTAGGTACACCTCCCTCATTTGGAGTTATTGTAAAAGACCCGGTTGAATTAGAATATCCACTTAGAGACAATGTGTAACTATGCACTCCGGAAGTAAGAAGGTCTACCTTGTATGGCGTTATTCCTCGTGGAACCGTATCTGAATCAACAAAGACATTGGCACCTGGAGGATTTGAGTTAAAAGTTGCACTCCCTACATTATTCGGATGAAGAACAACAAATACTTCATAGGTATTGTTGCCTACATAGTACTTTTTCCATCCTTCATTACCAGTTGTAGTGTTCGTGAAAAAGCCTTCTTTTTCCAGGGTAAGAACTGTTCCGTCCGATATTAAAGCCTGAATACCAGTAATTGGCGTCTTACCTATGTTTATTCCACCAATTTTTGCTGTTGCTCCATCCGGTTGAGTTCTAACCCTTAATTCTGAAGCAGTAGTATCATATGGGAGATCGACTTTCCCGGTACTATTATTTACAGTTCCAGCAGTTACAATGAGATTTGTAAAGAACTTGTCTCTTAGACCCCCATTATAATCATAGTAAATCAGTTCGGCGTCCCATGAACCTGCATCAACTGATATTAAGGCCGGTGTAATTCCTTTATAAACATAACTATTAATATCACCTGAAGAAGGTTTGACATAAATTTGTGCACCGGTCGGATTAGAATCAAAGTAAATACCGCCGGTATCCGCGTCTGCTACCCCAATCAGGAAAATTGCTATAACAACTCCAATCATCAAGATGGATAATTTTTCTTTCATCATACAACTCCTTCCCTCAAATTCAGATCGAAATGCTTATTCACCTGTGTGTTTCGCATCAGACCTTTCAATTATGTTCTTTTAGCGATATAAAGAATATTTAGCATTATCATTTTTATCCTATATAAAGATGTTGGGAAAAACAGAAGATTTGCTTTTCTATTCTGAATTACTTAATCGAGCTTCCAGTGTAGCGGCACTCTGCCCCAGGATAAAGCGCAATTATTTTAGACTACTAAATTAGTCTGTTTGAATAAAAAGATGTAAATCTGGAGAATATTATTACTTACTCAGTTTTGCATTGATTTTTATCGTCTTTCCGTCACCAGGTACAGTTACCTTCGTGGTATAATCCTTGTAGAAAGGAGCCTTAAGGGTAATCGTGCGCTCTCCAACAGGTATATTGGTAATTGTCACGGGTGTCCCGCTTATATCCTTCCTTACTCCATCAATAAAGACTTGTGCACCAGTTGGATCTGAAGAAACAAATATTGTTCCGGATGGAATTAATTTCCATTTTACTGCGATTATAAAGTCTTTTGTCACTGGAGCCGTGGTATAACTTGTGACTGGGCCTACAGATTTCCCATCTACAATTACATCATCCACAACATAACCATATGAGGGGGTCATTGTAAAGGTCTGGACTCCGCTGCAATTCACTTTTGTGACTGTTGACGGAGTGATCGTCCCACCTGTACCACTCTGTGGCGTAATTGAATACTGCTTGATTGCGAACCTCGCGTCAATTGTATGACCAGAGATCACAGATGTAAATATAAATGAGGGTAAAGCGCCCACAGATTTTCCATCAACTAGAACATCTGATATTAAATCGCAGGAATCGGGCGAAATAGAAAATCCCTGTGTCCCATTATACGCTACCCCAATTGGAACTGAAGGTGATATTGTTCCACCCGTTCCTGCAGTAGGAGTAATTGTGAACACTGATATGTTGAATGCAACTGATACTGAGTGGTCACTATTAACATTCACAAATGTATAGTTTGATGCAGAAGGGACTATCCCATTATCTACAAACACTTTGTCGACAGAATATCCAGTATATGGGGTAAATGAAAAGGTCTGGTTTGTACCATAACCCGCTTGAACGATACCAGACGGCGTTATATTTCCATAAGGTCCGGATGTCGCCGTAATATTAAACATTGTCAGTGAAAATTTTGCATTTATAAACCCATTTGATGAAACAGGTGGGAACTGGTATGAATTGACTTTCCCCACAGAAATTCCGTTAACAACTACATCTGCTATGGAATAACCTGTATTTGGTGTTATGATAAAGATAGGAGTGGCACTGGCATTGTAGGAAAGGTTCCCGGAAGGATTTATCGACCCTCCTATACCTGCTGTTGCGTTAATCGAGAAGATATTTGTTGCAAAGTCTGCACTAATTACCTGATTTTGTGTAATTGGAGTGAACTGGTAGGTTGGCAAGGTTCCAACTGAAACATTATTAACACGGACATTCGCAATAGAAAAACCTGGATTCGGAATTATGCTATAGAGTGGTGTCGCTCCATACGAGTATGTTGTAATTCCAGATGGACTAATGCTCCCATTTGGTCCTGCAATTGCAGTTACAGTATAATTAACCTGGCTAAACCCGGCATAGATACTCTGATCAGAAGTAACATTACTAAAGGTATAAACTGCCGGATACGGACTCTGGACTGGAATACTATTAACTATAAGTTGGGAAGTGATGAAACCTGGATTAGGCACTATCGAGAAAGACTGGGAATTTCCTGGTTTAACTTTGACACTACCGTTTGGAGACAGGTAACCACCCTGTGTTGATGTTGCAGATATTGTCCACGGGTTCCTTCCAAAAGTTGCATTGATTGTATGTGGCCCGATAACACTAGTAAAAGTATAGTTTTCTGTTCCAAAGTTCTTTGGATCTGAGCCAATTCCATCAACAAAAATTTTATCAATATAGTACCCGTCAAAAGCTGAAACTGTAAAAACCTGATTTGTTCCATGGGTGACAGAAACGTTTCCGCTTGGATTAATTGAACCCCCGGGTCCGGTTGACGCTGCAATAGTGTAAACATTCAGGTCAAAGAGGGCAGTTATTGTGTGGTTTGAGACAACATTTTTAAAGGTATACGTGTCTCTTGGACCTTTTCCTTCTCCATCTGCAATTACATTAGTAACATGATAGCCAAAATTCGGGGTCATCATGTAGCTCTTGTCAGCACCATAAATAATGTCCGGACCATTAACAGGTGTGATTACCCCATTAACCGGAGTCGGAGTGATATTTATTCCGAGATCACGAAGGACTACTGGTGGTGCCTGGTAAACTTCTCCTCCTTTAAAGAGCGATAAGTCAATTGTAAGCGGATCTGAATTAAGATAGTTTTGTTTCGAAAACACTACTGAAAAGATCTTTCCTGCTGCAAGGTTCAAGGGACCTGGACTTACTCCTTTCAGTACACCATCGACCAGGATGTTTGCGAGCATAGGTGTTGTATTGAAGTAAACTGTTACCATTGGCGGTATTTTATCGAGTGTAACACTTACATCAGTTGTTGCACCGGCAGTCACAGAGAAAGTCCCGCCAGCCGGGTAGTAACCATCAAGGGAGAGGTTATAACTGTAAGATCCCGGGGCAAAATCAAGTGTCGATGGGGTATAACCCCGGAATTCATTATTTACCAGAATCAAAGCACCAGGCGGATTTGTCCCAATTTGGGCTTTCCCGGTCTTAGGAATAGGAACAAGGGTGACCTGAGTTGTATTGACCTGACCGGCAATTATTGTCACAGGTACGAGAAGCGGATAATATTCGGGTTTTGTAACGTTGATCATATAATTTCCGGCATCAAGACCCGGAAAGACAAGTGGTGTCATTCCTAAATAGAAGTTATTATAATCAGTTAGAAAAACCTGGGCTCCTGATGGTATAGATTCAACATTTAAAGTCCCTGCGGTTGGAGGTGTCTTTGTAAGGTTTATTGAAACTGTAATTGCCTGACCCGATACTACGTTGATCGTAGACATATTGTCCTGATAACCTTGTTTTCGTAAAAGGAGGGAATGAACACCAGAATTAATCGTAAGTGATTTCGGGGTGTCTCCCAGATAATTGGTAAGACTATCTACAAAGATCCCTGCTCCTGCCGGTTCTGTTTTAACAAGTAAAAATCCATCCTCTGCCGCTGCCACCCCTGATAAAAGCAGGCACGAAATTACTACTATGCCACATATTATAATCCAGTTTTTTTGCATATCCATTACTTCCTCAGATCTGATTTTTTTTGAACTTAATATTGCTCATGATTGCTCAATTCAAACCCCTTGATGGAGCAATTAGAATTAATCAGCGTTATATTTTTATTATATATATAACTATGTGAAAAATCGCAGAAAATTCAACTTAATTTCTGATCTGTGACTAATTATTTATTTCAATACAAATAAAAGGCACATACAACCCGATATTTATAATCATCAAAAATCAAGAAATTTAATCTGATTTTCGCTAAATCCTAAATTAATTCCCCTTTTTCTTGCATGGACATTCATATGCAGCGGATGTTGGTTCCGGTGTTGGAGAAACGGTCTGTTGCGCGATATCCTCTGATGTCTGGTTAAGAACCAATTTTGTTGCTTGTTCAAATAAATTACCTGGTATTTCACTTTGATACTGGTTATCCCTCCCAATAACTTTAAGCTGTAGAGATATTCCACCCAAAGCAGGTGTAGAGCCCGATACAATAATTACGTAGGGCATATGTGTATCTTTCGCCTGAATTGAAGGAGTGAGCGCATTAACTTGAGTGATTGCAATTATAAAGATGAAAGAGACAATAAAAAACAAATTAAGAATTCTATTCATATAACAATCTCGAGCTTACTTACCAATAATAATTGTGGTATCCAATCCTAATGCCTGGTGGATTGCATTAGGAGAAGTGCTCTGTAAAAAATCTTTGACCCATTATACAAAGAGGTTTCAGATAGAACTGACGGACTAACAGGCTTTAAATAACGAATGAACGCTTTTTCTTTTAATTCTGTATTAATAACACTAGCATTTTTCTTAATCACGGGTTCGTATTCCGGAACAATATCATTAAGATCGCGGACAGGATATCCATTTAAAAGGAGGTACATCCGCAACGTATCTATCCGGCCATAGCCATATACGGGATCCCACCCGGGTTTTCCAAGGTCGATAGCTGATTTATACATGGCATTTCGAATAGTTGATGAATTTTGAGATAAATTCTGTGACCACAGCAGGGCAGATATACCTGCAATATATGGAACAGATGCACTGGTCCCATAAAAGTCTTTACCAAATCCTCCTGCACCGCTAACGCTGATGTTATCAATGCCAACGATATCAGGTTTATTTATTAATATCATCTCATTATTTTCATGAGTCACAGGGCCTTGTGAAGAGAAGGCCTCAATAGTGTCTGGATTATCTAATGCAACAGCTCCCACTGAAGTGACAGGGGGAAGTGATCGATGGCCATATATCGCATCTGTGGCGTTTACAAATCGCTTATCAAGAACTGCAGGATTCGATGGAGGTGAGAAAACGAAGAGTTCAAGAGATTTTTGTTTTGATGTGCCGTTCCTGTTCTCGATTAAAAGCGAAAGATTTACACTTTTATTGAAAGGATTTACATAAACAACTGTTTCCATAGGATTTTTATTTAAGGTCACCTGATTATTGGTTTTTAATGGACTGAAATTATCCGCATCAATTACATATAATTGATATTCGTTCTCCCGATCCTCCCAAGGGTCGTCCCACTGCAGAATTGCTTCAGTATTGCCATATGGCGGTAGTGTAATTAAAAATTTTTCAGGAGACGCATTCTTTGGGAGTGTCCCACCTGAAAAATCATGAAAATTGCTCCCATTGTTATAGTAAAGTCCCTGGTAATGCCGAAGGCCATCGTTACCGGCTCCAATAACATAAAGTAAGTCATTTTCTTTTGTAGTATTATTGATGTAATCGGATAACCAGTCATCCTCAAAATAAGGAACTTCGCGCCATTCAACATCATCACAGATTATTTTACATCCTGCATCAACAAGCAGGCTTACCCCGTCCCTGAATTCTGTTTTGTCCTTTCCATGTGACACAAAGTAAAAATCTGCATTTGGAGCGATTTTATATAATACCTCAAGAATTGCAGTCCCCTCATCACCCGAAATAACTGAATTTCTCAGAACATGGACAGAATTTGGAAGAACTCCTGCATTCACCGCATCCTCCAGGTGTGAGACACCGTCCGATATTACCCCAATCTTTACCCCGGTACCATTCAACCCGGTAAAGGCCTGGATATCAATGTAGGAACTGGTTTTGTTTTCATGTAATTTTAATTCCTCAATTAAGGACTCATTCGCGATAGAAGATCCAGTTTTGTTAAAATTTTTCTCAAACAGGGAGAAAACAGGATTAATACTGCTGGAAACCGGATTTATAAGTACAATGGCGAATAAAAGTGCAATTATCCGGATAAAGGCATATTTATGCAAAGCTCTTCTACTAATCTGTAAACCATAGATAAAAGGTATTAGGTTTTATTTTATCGATCTCTCCATGATTATCTGTTTCCGGTTTGCCGTCAAATATTTTTCATAAACAATACATTTATCCATATAGATATACTCTATCCATATGATCCAAATGTCACACTTCCTAAAGAGCAGGTTAAGTTTGATAATTATCCTTATCTCTTTATTTATCCTTCCTTTACCGGTAATAGCAATTAATACAGGAAATGTAACCATATCTGTTACCCCTTCCACAGTTGATCAGGTTCAGATCTATGTTGATTCAATACTTATGGGGAATTTTCCTGCAAAATCCACGCTTGAACTACAGGAAGGAACACATGAAATCCGGATTGAAAATTCTTTATACAATCCGTGGAAAACCCGGGTTTTTGTGAGGAAAGGTAAGACGGTAACACTTGCTGTAAAACTTACACCTAACAGTGGTAAACTGGAAATTAACTCGGTCCCGGCTGGAGCAGACATAATGGTAGATGGAACGCCACAGGGTGTGACCCCGCTTTCTATTTCTTCTATTAGTAAAGGGTATCATACCGTATTTCTTCAGAATACCGGTTACTTTGACTGGAGTGGGAATAAAGTATATGTTAAGCCAGGTGATACAACCCGGCTTAATATAAAACTTAATTCATATCCTGTAGTACAAAATGTAACGCCATTTCCCACACCCTCACCCACACAAACACCACAAACAGGTTCATTGATAATTAAAGCAGACCAACAGGGATACTCTATTGATATCCGGTCTAATTTCTATGATCCAACACGTGATCCACTTCTTGACGGAAAATGGCATGAAAATGTTGGTTCCACTCCTGCGTACTGGAACAACCTTGTTCCACCAGGTTCGTATACTATCCGGCTTAAGGACTCGTCAGGAAATATTGTCTGGTGTGGCAACACGGTTGTAATTGCAGATCAGACTACAGAAATAAACGCTGCAATTGGAATGCTTTGTCCAATTTGCACGTGTTAAAAATAAAAAAATTAAATTTTTGGTCTTGTTTTTAATGCTTCAACAATCATCTTTACTGCAAGATCAATGTCTTTTAATTCGAGTATTTCGACAGGAGAATGAATATATCGGGTCGGAATACTTACTGTTGTGCTGGGAATCCCGCCCCTTTCAAGATGTATTGTGGTAGCATCTGTTGTGCCTCCGCTCCCTACTTCGAGCTGAAATGGAATGTCAATCGATTTTGCTGCTTCCTTAAGCCAGTCAACAACTCTTCTGTCTGCAATAAGACCCCGGCCGCTTGAATCAACTATGGTTATAACAGGTCCCTTTCCCATCTCAACAGGAGCATCTTTCTTTTCTATACCAGGGTGATCACCTGGAATTGTCACATCTGTCGCTATTGCACAGTCAGGTTTTATTAAATAAGCACTTGTTTTTGCTCCTTTCAACCCTACTTCTTCCTGAACAGTGAATACTGCATATACAGTATTTGAAGTTTCCATTCTCTTCATAACTTCAATTAACATTGCAACTCCGGCACGGTTGTCAAAAGCTTTCCCTGTGACCCTGCCGTTCGCAAGTTCATAAAAATCCCGGTCAATTGTAATAGGGGTGCCGATATCAATTCCCAGGGCTAATACTTCTTCCATTGTGGAAGCGCCAATATCAATAAACATATCTTCGATTTTTACTCCTTTTTTCCGCTCTTCATCATCCATTTTGTGTGGTGGTTTCCCCCCTATCACACCCCTTACAGGACCGACAGAACCAGGGAGAACCACTCTCTGGGCGGATAAAGTAGGAGCATAAAACGAACCAATAGTAACGAAGCGAATGAAACCTTTCTCGTCAATAAATTTCACCATGAGCCCTATTTCATCCATGTGGGCCGCAAGCATCACTTTAAAATCATTCCCTTTTTTTACGGCAACCAGATTTCCCATCGTGTCCTCATAGAGTTCATCAACATGGGATTCAATCTCGTTTCGAATAATACTCCTGATTCCTTCTTCTCTCCCTGACAAACCATGTGCTTCGGAGAGTTTTTTTAACAACTCTTTCATAATATTTAACACCCTGATATTACCTTCGTCATTCTTTGAACTGCACTACTTAGGATTTCTTTGTTTTGGGCATAACTCATCCTCGCAAAACCTGCTCCCCTCTCCCCAAAGGCTTTACCAGGCACAAGGATTACACCACTTTGAATAATCTTTGCGTATACTGATTCTTCAAGAGGTATGAACATATAAAAGGCCCCTTCAGGACGGTTAAACCGAAGCCCGGCGCGAGAAAGTCCTTCATAAACAATGTCACGCCGGAGTTTGTATTCATCACGCATTTTTGTTACCATGTCCTGTGGTCCCCGAAGTGCGGCTAAACCTGCATATTGAGATATTGATGTTGCACAGGCCTGGCAGTACTGGTGGACTTTCATACATTCATTTACACATTCTTCAGAAGCTGCAAGATATCCAAGCCGCCAGCCTGTCATTGCGTATGTTTTTGAAAATGCATTCACAGTCACGACATTGTCTCCAAAACGGGCAGCACTGGTGTGCTTTTTTTCATAGATGAAGTGTTCGTAGACTTCATCGGAAATGACCGGAACATTGCAGTCGTCTGCATATTCAACAATAGCACGGACAGTTTCTTCAGGTTCAACCATGCCGGTGGGATTTGCAGGACTGTTGAGAATAATAACTCCTGCCCCTTTTATCTTTTCCTTTGCAGCTTCTACATTAATGTGCAGGGTTTCATCCAGCGGAATCCCATCAGGTTTTCCTCCTGCGATAAGACCGAGAGCTGAATAAGCTACAAACCCCGGTTCAGGATGAAGCACACGGTCACCACGTTCTACGAGGGCCTGCAAAACGATGTGAAGAGCTTCACTCCCTCCTGCAGTGACGAGGATCTGGTCAGGAGTTATCGATATTGAATTTTCTTTAAACAATTTCTTTGAGATCTCCTCTCGAAGTTCAGGTAAACCTGCATTATGAGTGTAACCCGTTTTTCCTTCTTTAATCGCAGTGATAGCCGCTTCTTTGATTGAATCCGGAGTATCAAAATCAGGTTGCCCAAGCCCTAGATTAATTGAACCTGGAGGAGCGCCCTCAAATAATTTTCTTATACCTGACAAATCAACAGATAATACTCGCTCAGAAAACCGCATAGTCTTTTCACTCAAGCACATTGTGTCGCTTTTTTAATTCCACTTCATCAGTCTTTGTAACTACCATAAGCCTTGAGATACATGCATCAGCAAAGATCATAGAAGCTGTCTCAAACAGTGTGCCCAATGGAGCAAAAGAATGATGCTTTCCCATCATCTGGCGTATTTCATATTCCATATTATCTTCGCGTATGAAGTCACGTTGATTCTCAATTTCAACAACGCAATCTGCCATATTTCCTATTCGTGAATCTGCATTTGAAGTAATAAGTGAAAGGCGTGCACCAATCTCTTTTGCCATCTCTGCAATGTCTGCAACAGTTTTTGTACGTCCGGACCCTGAGAAGATGACAACAAGATCACCGGGTTTCAGTGCAGGAGTTATAGTCTCCCCTGCCACGTATGAAATAAGACCTAGGTGCATCAATCTCATGGCAAACCCTTTTGCCACGAGACCTGATCTCCCGGCACCAATTACATAGATCCGTTTAGCCCTCAAAATCTCATCAATAAAACAATCAGTCTGTGAATTTGAGAGTTTATTTGCAATAGTGCAGATACGCTCTGCCATGAGGCACATCATATCTTTAACCTGGTTACTTTCCATATTGAACTCCCGTACTTTTTCTCCTTTAAATTTAGAGCTCCTGAAAGATAAGGCTCCCTTTTTTCACCTGAATCAGGTGTGGGTTAATTGTCGATATTGTATTCGTTATACCAAAAAATCTTTAAAATTTTATTGTTTTTTCAATTCTACCTGCTTTAAAAACGCTGATTGTCCCGCCACTCTGCGAGACAACAACCCCTATCGCACGCGTAATCTGTGTTATTCCGGCGACAGATGAATGACGTGTACCAAGACCTTCCGGAATTAAGAGTGTTGATTGATTGGGTACCAGATGACGGCATGATGCAACGGCAAATCCATCACCCTGGACAACGAATGCACCATCAAGCTGAGCCAGGTTTTTGATATTCTCCCTATTCAGGGGATTAGTTACCATTCTCTTATCTATCGGATGACCTTCAAGTGCGTTTAATCCACATTGACGGGAGTGCTCCATAACAGCCTCTGAATCACCGATAATAAAAGATGTTCCAATGGTCTTTCCTTCTCTTCCTTCCCTTGCTATCTGCTGGCAGATAAGGAAAACACTTTCAAAAACATTTTCAGAAACGTCTGAATCCTCAACCAGTTTATAGATCCAAGGAATTCTAAGTCTAAGTTCACCCTTATTTTCGTGGTCAGTTATATCCTGTCCGATAAGAAGAAGTTCAGTTAAACGGCCTTTTTCATTTTTAATGGATTTTGCAGTCCATGCTACATTTGCGTAGTAATTATCACCAAGTGGGTGTTCATAAATATGTATAGCAGTCTCATCTGGAAATAAATCAACACCATTAATTAAAACTGAAAAGTCTTTCTCTGAACGTGAATTTTCAGTAATTAGTGTTCCCACAATCGGTTTACCAAGGATTTCCCTTGGATCCGACTTGAAAAAAATTTCTGCAGAGCGGTTTATAAAAAGAATTGTTCCTTCACTATCAGTTTTTACAATTAAAGATGAGGAACTATCTACCAGTTCCTGGTTACGGAGTTCCAAAACCCGTAATGCATTTTTAAGTTTCTGTTCTTCACTCTTGTCTTCAAATATGACTATATCTCCGCGTAAAGGATCTTTAAGGTCTATCCTACGCACCGAAACGGAACAAAAAGTCCTATTACCATTGATATTTGAAATAAATGAAGAGAGTTCATAAAATTTTTCATCTGATGCCCTACCATCAAAATAACTCTTTATTGTCAGGTAATCTGATTTATCGCAAAAAATCTCCTCAAAATTAGTTCCAGGGAGACTGGATACTCCAGTACCGACAAGATCAGAAAAACGACTGTTTCCCCAGGTAATCTTCCCGGATTCAATGGTGCATAGTGCAAGGGGTGTTACAGAAAGGACATCATTTAAAAAAGTATTCCTAAGTTTCAGGTCATTTTCTGCTTTTTTCCTGACAACTGCCTGCTTAACCATGTGTAAAAGAGCGGGAGTCCCCTTCCTAACATCATTGCCTTTCCTGAACTCCCCAACATTATTTACATCCATGAAAAGAAGGTCTTCATGAAGATTTTTTATATAAAGAATAAATGGAAGATTGATTCCTTGCCTCCTAAGGCTTTGAAGCATCTCTATTCCTGTAAGTTCCGGTAAAAATTCAATACCGCTTATCCTGGGTATGTAAGCATATGAAATTACAAGGTCATGTCGTCGTGAAAGTGCTTTATCAAGAGCTTCTTTTGTGCTATGTGCAACATCAAGACGGATTTCACTAACATTAAGAAGTATTGAACGGATATTCTCCAAAACAGGAGTGCCATCAACTACAAGAAGCACTGATATCAGAAGAACCACCTTTGAACAATAATGCAAAATTGATTCGTGTTTTTAATATTGGAACAACTATGAATAAATATCTGATCTAATTCCAGTGCAATTCTAAAAATTATGGATTTATCATATAAATTCCAGATGGGCTCATTTTTGCGCTTTTTATCGCATTTGTCACAAATTTTTTCGCTCCTTTAACTGAATCCGCAACCGAGTAACCTTTTGCGATTCCAGCTGTAATTGCCGCTGAAAATATGCACCCTGAACCATGTACCTCATAAGGTTCACGGAAATCCGAAACCTGAAACGAACCACCTTTCCAGAAGATGTGGTCCGTTGAATATAAATTATCCATTACATGACCCCCTTTAATGATGACATACCTGACACCTGATTCCAGAATAACATGAGCTGCATTTTTCATAGAATCATCATCAAAAATTTTTACACCTGATAGGACCTCAGCTTCAGGAATATTAGGAGTTACAATAAGTGCCCTTGGGAGCAGGAATTCCTTGAGAGCTTCAACTGCGCCTTCGTTAATTAACCTGTGGATGCTTGATGAGATCATGACCGGGTCAATAATCAGCTCCACAGAATTGGGAAATGCGATATTAACTGCCTTAATTATATCCTCAGTCCCAAGAAGCCCTGTTTTTACAACTTTTATCCTGTACTCTTCAAGGAGAACCCTTATCTGTTGAATAACCTGATCTGCAGTCATATTCCAGATTTTATGGACTGTTACCGGGTTCTGGGCAGTAATTGCAGTGATTATGGCAAAACCCCAGACATTATATGAATGGAATGTTTTTATGTCAGCAGAAAGCCCTGCTCCACCAGAAGGGTCAAGGCCTGCAACCGAACATGCCATGACAAGAAAATCTTCATTCATTAGGGTTTATTCCCAGATTCCTCGTTATCAGGAATAATTCAATCAAAAAAAGGAATACTTTTTTAGGGAACCTTTTTAAGCCCTTATTATTCCGGATATAGTATAATAAGTCCCAGTCGTGTTACTTTACCTGGATTAACACGGACTGGATACTCTTTGAACCAGTAGTCTGATAATGCTACTTTGACGGTATGCATACCGGTTGGCACATTTGGAATAAGATATGGTGTCTTACCCTTAAGGACATTATCTAGATAAACCTCGGCTCCTGACGGCATTGAACGTACTAGTACAGATCCCTGATTTGGTAAAATTGTAGGGCCGGGTTTCATTATTACTAATGGTATCCTCGTTATCTGCCCTACTTTTACCATTGCCATTACCGGATAATCCTGATAGCCCTGCATCGAGTAAATTACTGAGTGAAGTCCTATTGGAACTGCAATTACAGATGGTGACTGGCCAACTGCAACTCCGTCTACTGATATAACAGCTCCTCTCGGTAATGAATCAACCATTATCCCGCCTTTCTGGTCAGGTGGAACCTGCTGAACAGTTATCATATCCTTAGCAAACCGGGTACTAGTCTGGTTTGCACCATTCCAGACAGTCAATGCAACTGAATAGACACCCATCGTTGTGAAAGTGTGTGTCGGATTCATGCCAGTAGCGTTAATTGAACCATCACCGAAATTCCATTCCCATCTCACAGGTGAACCTGATGAGGTGTCACTGAAAACGGATACAAGGGGTGCAGTTCCAGTCACAGGGCTTGCAGTGAAGTTTGCAACAAGGTTTGTTGGGGTCGGAGTTGCTGTCGGAGTGGTTATCGGGGTCAGAGTAACAGAGATAGGGATTGTCTGGTCTTTCAATGGATTTCCAGCGATAGTCAGGGTCGAAGTCTGATATCCTGTCATGGAAACAACAACCGTGTGCCCTGGTGTCGCTGAAGTATAAACACCAACATTCACCGGAGATTTTCCCTGATAAACGCCATCAAAGGTTACATCAGCACCGCTTGGACTAGAGGATATTGCATAATATCCCCTGTCTCCTCCAACCTCTCCGATAGTAAGGGTTCCAGGACCTATGGAAGGTACAATCGGATTCCCTGAGTCATCATCCATCTTAATTACTGCCGGCATCACGAGAGTCGTCCCATTTATGTAACCACTGACGAGAACCGATCCAAGGACAACATTTGTGTCACCTGGTTTCCAACAGTTGTTCAGATCAACTGCAGTCATCCAGATAGAGGATGCGGGAACCGTAGAATTTGATCTGAGCTGTATGCAATCAGGGAAAGTTACTCCGATTATACTGCCAACAGAAGGGTTTGAAAGTGAAACTGACATGTTATAACCAGATACACCCTGAGGTGCAGTATTAAGTATTATCGGAAGAAGTACAGTCCCGCCAACGGGCACCGATGCATTCTGAACACTTAATACCTGACCTGTCGGTGTTTGAGTCGGTGTCACAGTTACGGTCGGTGTCACAGTTGGAGTGGGTAATACAACAGGAATCACCTTTTCAGCGATAATTGTGCCGTTCACTCTAATTCCTACAATCACAAACCCGTTACTGATATCACTCATTGTAAAGCTGATTGTCGAATTTAGTGGCCCCTGTTTCTTTCCGCAAAGGTTGAGGCTCGTAAAAACCGCTGATGTATTAACACCGGTAGAGCCGTCAAGCTTCATATAGTCATAAACACCCGAACTGACATCCCTCGATTCCTGACGCGAGAAATTCCCATCTATCGATGCTCCTTCCCAGATAACAGTTGTGTCCCCCTTCTTGACCATCACTGAATTATATAATGAGTCACGAATTTTTGCAGCAATAGTGCCCGAAGTCAGTGAAAAGGGCATGTTAAAGTTCGTCGCCTCGAACGTGAAATTTGTTCCAGGGTTTACCCTTAACCCGGAAGTAAGGTTAATACACAGATCTGCGTTATCAGGCAGATCCTGAAAAGCAATCGTCACCTGGTCCCCTTTGGTAATCTGGTTCGGCTGGATGTTAACTGATACCGCTGATGCCGCAGAGATTAAAAGGGCAAGTGAGAGTAATACCACAATGCCTACAATCCTTATATCTCTCATCTAATCCACCTAATTCTCCTAACAATAATAGTTAGGGTTATTTTTATGAATATTTATATATTTATCGGTTAATTTCTTTAAATTGTGTTAGATATGGCAATACACGTTAGAGATGAAGTGTTCTCTTCAATCGAGTTCCAAAAATAGGAAATGGGCAAATTATCGTTAAATCCTTTAAAATTCAAAAAAATTGGACTGATTTTTGATTTTGAAAATTTTAAGTAGAAATGGCGCGTTTGGGTTCAATTGATATTTTTATCTCTTCCACGCACGAATTAGTAAATAGTAGTATAGAAAAGAAAGATAACGTGGGGCAATATAATAAGTGATTTTTAAAACGAGAATTCAAATTTATTTGTATTACGAGGTTTAATGTCTTCAAGAATGCACTCACCGCATACAACCTGCCCAGGTTGTCATGAAGTAGTCTATCTTGAAGAACTGGTAAGTGGGAGGTGCCCACTTTGTGGATTTACTCTTGATGATATTGATAGTGGAATAAACAGTTTTGATGATTTTTGTGAGAGAGCAGATCTAACATGGCTTGTCTATAATTATTTCTTATTTAAGCGGTTCGACGAAATGGGAGTGATACCGCCAAAAGTTTTTGACCTCCTCCTTACCAACCTGAGGCAGAGCCATGAACTGGGTATTGACGCAGAAAATTTAAAATTCAGATTTGAGATCCCTCTCGTACTCCTTGATAAAATAAAGTTGAAAAATTGTAAGATATGTAACAGAAAATTTTTCAGACGGGCAAAAAAGTGGTTAAGCGGTTCGGTTGAAAATTTCTCTTTTTCCACTTCATTTACTTGTAAAACCTGTAATTCAATAGCTTCGAGCGAGAATAGCAATCTTGGCACGAGCACCACAGGCAATACAGACTCCTGTTGAACCAGATATGTCAGGTGTTCTCACATCTGTTCCCAAAACACTGGCCCCTGTTTTTTCTTCAATAATATCGGCACAATCTTTGTTTTGGCACCAATCAACTGCGACAACACCCGTTTCAACAAATGAACAGACTTCGTCATAGTTTTTTGCATACTTAATATCTGATTTAAATTTTTCACTGGCACGCACTTTTAATTGCTCTGATAAATTATCCAATGCGATAGAGAGGCCAGGCACAAGATCCACTAATGGTATAACTCCGCGCAAACCCAGCCGGTTCACTATAGTAACTCTGCCTGCTGCAAGGTCTTTGGGCCCTAATTCAACCCTTATCGGAATACCCCGCATCTCCCAGTAATAATACTTGGCACCCGGGCGGATTTCACGATCATCGTACTTAACCCGGATTCCAGCAGATTTTAATTCTTCAAATACTTTTTTTGATGCTTCCAACACAGCATCCCGGTCTTTTCCTATAAGAACCGGAACGATAACAACCTGTACAGGGGCACAAACTGGTGGCAGAACAAGCCCTTTGTCGTCGCCGTGGACACTTATTATGGCTGCAATACTACGTTCAGATATTCCGTAACATGTCTGATATGCATATTTTTGTTCGCCTTTTTCGTCTTCAAACTGGATATTGAACGTTTTAGAGAAATGATCGCCCAGGTGGTGGACAGTTCCTATCTGAAGTGTCTTTCCATCTGGCATTATTGTATCAACCGCTATAGTATAATCTGCTCCAGGAAACTTGTCCCAGTCCGGTCTTCGTGAGATAATCAGGGGAATTCCCAGGTCTTCATAAAATTTTTTGTAAAGGATGATAGCACATTCGACCTGTTCTGCAGCGTCATCCCACGTTGCATGGACTGTATGGGCTTCTTTAAAAGAGGTTATCTCTCTCAGCCGTATAAGAGGGCGGGTGTGCTTCGTCTCATATCTGAAAGTATTGACAATCTGGTAGAGTTTCAGGGGGAGATCAGCATGCGATCTTACCCATAACGCGTACATAGGATAAATTGCCGTCTCACTCGTAGGCCTCAAGGCGAGAGGTATCTCAAGTTCTGTCTTCCCCCCATGGGTCACCCAGTACACCTCATCTTCAAATCCCTTGATATGCTCTGCTTCTTTCATAAACTCATTTTCAGGGATTAGTAAAGGAAACAAAGTCTCTTCATGATCCATGTCGAGAAGTGAACGTAAAAGATTGTACACTGATCTTCTGATACTGTATCCAAAAGGATACCATACATAAAGTCCCTTAACAGGATAACGGACATCCATAATCTCTGCACGCCAGAGGATTTCATTATACCAGGAGCTGAATTCCTGTTTTTTTGGGAGAACTACCGATTCGTTTTCCATCAGACTGACCTCATCTCAACCATATGAATAAATTCAGGCGTCACAAACGCCTCCATTACCGCTGCAACAAAAATTAATGGAATTATATAAATTACAAATTTTTTCATTAAAAACCATGCTGTCTCTCCTGAATCCCCTTCACCCAGATATTCCCGTATTACTGCTTCACCAAGCATTATCCCAAACGCACCGGCAAGAACAAACGCAGGAATCTCAAAAATTCCATGAGGGAGTATTGCAGCAACTACAAAAAGTAGACCTTTTGTTTGTCGTGCTACTTCAAGTATCGCTCCGATAAGAAGACCATTGAGACCAAGCACACAAAAACTTCCAATTCCAAGTACAACCCCTCCAAAGAACATAATGATGCAGGCCTCAATATTATTTACAAAAAGGTTCATTGCAAGTATTACCGGGTTTTCATTCATTATCTCCCCAAATTTTGCATCTTTGAAAAAATTCATAAAAAAATTGCCGGTTTCAGGGTTCAGTGATGATACAATATAACCGGAACAGCATGCAAGGATAAACAGTGCCAGTGCAATTGCAATCGGGCGGGTGAATTGATTTTCAGACATATAGCACCATTCTCATCATATCACGAATACCTGGTGCCAGACCTACGACAATCATTGCAAGAACAACCAGATAGAAAAACCCCCCTTCGTTGTCTCTCCTGTAGTACTCAAGGATATAAATTGCCGGAATAATTACAATGAGTTTTAGTGGGAACATAGAGAATGCAGTTCCGGTCCATGCAATCAGGGCAGACCCTACAACATGTTGTTCAACATAATTAAGCGGATGCAGATCAATCCCAAAACTCGTTGCACTCGCGTCAAGCATATGTCCTGCGATTATAGCAAGATAAATAGGGTCTTTTGAGTATTTCCATGAAAAACCGTAGTACAGCAGTGCAAAAACAAGCAGTGTTGCAATTGCTGCCATGGATAAAATGATTAATCCAAAAACCGGAGAAGTATTGGGATGAGTAATTCCATAATAAACAAGGACTCCGAAAGAGACAATAGCTAAAAGAAATCCCCCTGCAGAATACGGAATAATAAAGTCTTTAACTACCTTCCATTTTTCCAGTTTTGATGATATAATAAGGAAGAAGGCAGCATAAAAAAAGATTACAAAGAAGATCAGCGGTGTAACGAGCAGGAACTGGAGATCCGACTTTATAAGGCCTGTGTCCTGGACTACCCTTAAAAATCCTCCCCCTGCCACATATGGAAGGGTTGCGAGAACAAATCTTCTGTCAATCGTTATCCTGCTTGCCTGAAGCCAGCGGTAAATCAGATACAGTGAAACAAGCAGGATGAGCGCATATGTCATAGTATCAACTATTGTATATGCCTGGCCATTCCTGATTGGATCAATGTAATATTTGTATATGAAGTCGCTAATCATTGTTGATCCTAGTGAGCGCAGATAATACTTCAATCCTTAAGAATAAAGTTTTTGATAAGTCAAAGTGGATGCAGCTACCCAGAGATGTGGTTATTGGTCATGATGTTCTTGATGAGATCCCCCGCCTCTGTAATGATGTCGGACTAGGGAGATCTGTACTTCTCGTAACAGGAAGTAATACAAGGAAGATAGCAGGAGATAAAGTTGAATTGCTCCTTAAAAATTCCTATAAAACATCCTTCTTTATTGCAGATGAAATTAATCTCGAGACTATTAAAAGATGTGAAGACAAGGGTAAGGAATACGACTTTTTAATTGGTGTAGGTGGAGGTCGTGTTATTGACCTTGCGAAAATTACTGCATACAACCTGGATAAGAAATTTATTAGTGTCCCCACGGCAGCATCACACGATGGAATTGCATCATCAAGGGCATCAGTTCCCACTTCAAAGGGTCATGGTTCACTTGAAGCAGAACCTCCGATTGGCATAGTTGCTGATACGGTAATTATTGCGAAATCGCCTCACAGACTTCTCGCTTCAGGTTGTGCCGATATAATATCAAATTATACTGCGATTCTTGACTGGGAACTTGCACACCGCATCAAAGGAGAACCTTTAAGCGAATATGCAATAGCCATGTCGAGGATGACTGCAGAGATTCTGGTAAAACACGCAGACTGTATCAAACCACACGATGAAAGGACTGCGTGGATTGTAACAAAGGCGCTTGTTTCTTCAGGAGTTGCAATGAGTATCGCCGGCTCTTCAAGACCTGCAAGTGGGGGAGAGCACAAGTTTGGCCATGCCCTCACATCCCTTTCGCCTGGATCTGTATACCATGGTGAAGCATGTGGTATTGGTGCCATCATGACAATGTACCTCCATGGCGGAGACTGGAGAAGCATCAGGGAATCGCTCCGTCATATCGGTGCACCTACAAATCCGCAGGAATTAAATATACCAGACGAAATTGTGGTAAAAGCTCTCCTGATGGCAAAAGATATCAGGCCCGAACGATTCACGATACTTGATATGGGATTGACAGAAAAATCTGCAGAAGAACTGGTAAAGATGCTATATAAGGAGTGAAGGGAATTGGTTGTTAGTAAAAAGAAAATCACGATAATTGGAGCTGAAATTGCAAAAGAGGGGCTTGAATTTGTATTTGAGGGCGAACTTTTAGAATGCTCCCCATGCCCGCTTAAAAAAGCATGCCATAACCTTGTCACAGGAAGAAAGTACCGGATAGTAAATGTCAGGCCTACCCGACATGAGTGTAATGTCCACCTGAATGGCTGTTATACTGTTGAAGTAAACGAGGTTCCAGTTGAGACATTAATAACAAATGACAGAGCGGTTCAAAACACGCGGATAGAATACGATGAGAACTGTCTGATATACGACTGCCCTAATAACAATCTCTGCAATGCTCCCGGATTGCGCGATGGAATAAAATATCTTGTTATTGAAGTTAAAGGAAAACCAGCACATTCATGTGAAAAAAACCTTTCTTTAAGAACAGTCCTTCTCGCACCAATAGATTTCAGAGATTCGAAATAGCCCAAAGAGAAGCAGATAGGTTGATTATTTTATGATAATCATGAATGCACTCAACCCATCCCTTTGGAACACCTTCAACGCCATAATATGCTCCGGCCAATGCTCCTGCAATAGCTGCAACAGTGTCAGAATCTCCACCTGATGAAATTGCCCTTAATATTGTCTCTCCAAATGACGGACTCTCCATGAATAAGGATAGCGCGGCATGAGTGGCAGGAAGTGCATCAAGAAAAGGTAAAACAGGGAACTTTCCATAAGAACCGAGACACCCTAATACCTCAGGTTCCCTGCAAAGGGCACGTGCATGAAGAAATGAATATTCCTTGTTCATTCCACGGCAGAGATCACTTACCATCTGGTTCACCCATACAGAGCACGCAATCGTTACCGGGTCCCAGTGAGTTAGAGCCGCACAGATTGTGCTTGTCTCAGTCAGGATAGGTCCGGTATACAAAATACCAACTGGAGGTCCTCTCATTACAGCTCCATTCGAACGCCCGCCTTTTTTTTCAACAAATATCATCTCAGCCGCGGTGAAAGGATCAATCCCTGCGGCTACTTTCTGGAAGAGTAGTTTCGAAGTGGGGCCATACACCTCAGGCTGGATACGATAACCCTCGATAAGCCTCTTAATTAGGTCGTAGCCATCAAAACCACGGCAAATTACAAGTGATTCAGCAACTGCAAGGGCCTGGCGTGTATCATCAGTGAAATATTGGTTTTTTCGCTGTATCATTGAATATTTAAGAGGTTTTGAGGGAATGACCGGGCTCCCTTCAAATGGCGCACCAAAAGCATCACCTATAACAAGTCCAAGCATTGTACCTAGTGCGGCAGGGTAGCTCATTTAAACATCACCAATAAGATATATCTTTTTGAAAACAGTAGTATTTCTAACAAAGGTGAGTGAGTGCAGAAGGAAGAGTTACTTCATTTACACATGCTTATGGTGCATGTTAAAAGATATTTTGAAGAGATCTGTGGCGAAGAAATTTCTACCCAGCGCTATATGTCCCTTGACGTTTCTCCAGTTCATATTCACAAAAATAAAAAATTTCACAAAGAGGCGATACTTATTCTCGGCGAAGAAATTGTCTCTTATATCCGTTCCAGAAACATGCCTCTCCTTGAATATACAAATGAGGCGCTCCAGAAGAAGGTAGCTGTCGAACATTGAGCCCCGAAAATCTGGAAGTAATATGCAAAGAGATAATAGACCTTTTCTTATCTTTACCTGAAGAAAAACGTTCAATCAACCGGGTAAAAATTCAAATCTGCAAGGACCATCATCTGCCGATCGTCCCAAAAAATTCATTAATTCTATCCTATGCCGGACCGGATGAACGCCGCGCATTGTTGGCTGAACTTAGGGTGAAGCCATCACGAACATTATCCGGTGTTGCACCTGTTGCTGTAATGACTTCTCCGTATCCTTGTCCTCATGGAATTTGTCTCCCATGTCCGGGAGGACCTGATCACATATTCAATTCTCCGCAGAGTTATACAGGCGAAGAGCCTGCCGCAAAAAGAGGACGTGAACATGAATACAACCCATACTCTCAGACGAATACCAGGATTTCCCAGTTTGAAAAGCTCGGGCATCCTATAGACAAGGCAGAACTAATCATAATGGGTGGCACAATTACTGCCCGTCCAGAGAATTATCAGGACTGGTTTGTAGGAGAATGCATCAGGGCTATGAATGCATATCCCGGAGGTTCTGTCGGTGAAAATTTTACAATTAATGAATTGTTTGAAGCAAACGAGACAGCAAAGGTGAGATGTGTTGCAATTACATTTGAAACAAGACCAGATTACTCAAGGCCTACTCATATAAGGAAAATGATTTCACTTGGTGTGACGAAAGTTGAACTTGGTGTCCAGCATACTTCTGATGACATTCTTCTTTTCAACAGAAGGGGTTGTGGGACTGATGAAGTTATCAGGGCCAATCGCGACATCAGAAATGCCGGTCTAAAGGTAGGATTCCATGTCATGCCAAACCTTCCAGGATCAAATATCGAAGAAGACAGGAGGATGTTTGAAAATCTATTCTCTAACCCAAATTTCAGGCCTGATTTCCTTAAGATCTATCCAACACTTGTTACACCGGGTTCTGGCATAGAAAAGTTGTACAATGAGGGAGAATATTCTCCTTATCCGGAAAATGATCTAATTGATCTCGTAGCTTATGGAAAATCCATATTACCACGATATGTAAGACTTCAAAGAGTCCAACGCGACATCCCGGCCAACCTCATAGTTGCCGGTTCTCCTCATGGAAATTTCAGAGAACTAGCAAAGGAACGTCTGAATTCAATTGGAAAACATTGCGAGTGCATCCGCTGCAGGGAGATAGGAAGAGTGCCTTCTATTGAACCTCCCCTTCTTCACGTTCTCAAATATCCCTGCTGTGATGCGGTTGAGAGATTTATCTCGTTTGATGCAGGAAATTCACTTATCGGGTTCATACGCTTGCGAACCGGTCACAGCACCGGAGATGAATTAGTTGACAGGTCAGCTATCATCAGAGAGCTTCATATCTATGGGACAATGGTGCCAATCGGAGAAAGGGGGTCGAAAGATGAAAACCAGCACAAGCAGTTTGGATCTCTCCTTCTGAAGGAGGCAGAATCTATCGCATCTGATGAAGGTTACAAATATACAAGAATAATGAGTGGGGTGGGTGTAAGGCAATATTATCGGAGGCACGGATATTCATTGAATATTCCCTATATGGAGAAGAAAATTTCATGAACCGGGAGACACTTGAATTTACCAGAGAGTGTTTCAGGAATTACTATACTAATTCAAATATTTTAAGCCCGGTTTCAATGGAAAAAAGAGAATGGGGCTTTATTTTTTTTGATTTGGATGCAGTTCATATGCGCAGACATATTGCTTTTTTACGAGCAGAGGAATTTAGGTCTTACCTGAAAAACCTGGCTCCTGCACATGTCTATTACTCAACAGCATATTATGGGAGCCCTGACGCACCACAAATGAAGGATAAAAACTGGTCAGGTGCAGATCTGGTCTTTGACCTGGATGCAGATCATATAAAACGCGGATCCTATGAAGAGATGCTTTTACGGGTTAAGGAAGAACTTTTCAAACTGCTCTCAATGCTCACTGATGAACTGGGTTTTTCTAAAAAAGAAATTGAAATAGTATTTTCAGGTGGACGGGGTTATCACATTCATATTAGAAACGCGGCAGTATACAGGTGGGGGAGTTCAGAGCGACGGGAACTTATTGATTATATATGCGGGACAGGCCTTGAACCATCAGCAGTGTTGAAATTTCAGTCGGATTTTAAGGAAAATAACTGGAAAAACCGGATGCTTGATTCTTTGATGGAATATCTGGTCTGGTTGGACGGACCTGACAGTAAGCAGGCTGAAAGTTCAAAATCTATCGAAGGAGTGCCAAAAAAGATAGTGGAGAAGATTCTTGAAAAAAAGGATTTTTTAATAGAGAAAATATCATTAGGAGAATTATCTGAAAAAGTAATTGATAATGATGTAAAAACTATATTGAATGCTCTCCTTACAAAAAAAGACGGAAATTTTCAGAAAATATTGAATGAGCGTGCGGCAAGAGCTGATGAGCCCGTAACAACAGATACGAAACGCCTTATAAGGCTACCTTCTTCACTGCATGGTGGTACAGGGTTACAGGTAATGAAACTGGAATGGGACAAAATTCAGGAGTTCAGACCACTTACCGATGCAACCGCTTTTGAGGACAGGGAAGTGAGAGTAGAACTAATAAAACCATTTTCTGGAACATTCTCTGATAATTCATACGATATTAAGAAGGGGCCGTATCGTGTGTCAGAATCTATGGCGGTTTTCCTCTTTTGCAGAGGTTATGCAGAACTAGGGGGGAGCATCTGACATGCACCTGGATGAGTTGCGAAGTCTGCTCCTGTCTGAACGTGAATCTGGTCGTCTTAGTGTTATCCCTTTTGATCTTTACGATTCTACTCAAAAGGAGATTAAAAATCTGACAAAGGAAGTTTATGAGATTGAAGACCCGTTCAGTGACCGCGCAAGAAGCTTAATAGAAAAGGTTGCAAGTTTCAGAGAGACTCTTGAAGAAATTTACCGGCTTCGTTCACAAAAGATTCTTGAACTTGCCCGAGTACAGAGCGAAGCTACGTATTTTGATAAAGAGGAAGTAAAAAGGATGGTTTCTCGTGAAAGAGAGCTTTTTGATGAAGTAAGGAATGCAGTTGAACGTTCAAAATCACAACTTCTTCTTGGATTACAAATTGACAAACATGACTCGGAAACACTCTCTGAAACAAGAACAGAAGGCGAGACAGTAACGAACTCACGCGATATTGATGAGACAACCCTTCTTCATCCGTATTCACTTGTAAGGGTAATTGCTGATATGGACCCTTTTATGGGTATTGACGGAAAGACATATAATCTCGCGAAAGGTGATATTGTCACTCTTCCTTTAAGAAATGCGGAAGTTCTGATAGAACGCAACATAGTCTTAAATATCCAACTTTACAACTAATACTGATATTTGCCAATTAAAATAAAGTGATCTCAATGAAGATGCCACAAAAGTTTAACACATACTGCCCGTTTTGCAGAAACCACCAGCAACATGAAGTTGAAAAGGTGAAAAAAGGCAGAACGAGCGGATTACACTGGATCGACCGCCAGAAAGCCCGTAGAAGTACCGTAGGTAGCATGGGCAAATTTAGTAAAGTTCCTGGTGGAGACAAACCCACAAAAAAGATTAATATAAGGTACCGCTGTAAGAAGTGTGGAAAAGCACACCTCAGAGCTGGTTTCCGTGTTGCGAAATTTGAGTTGACGGAGTGAGATAATGGTACGTACGATTAGAGAAAACCGGAGCAGTTTTTTACGGGTGAAATGCCCTGACTGTGAAAATGAACAACTCGTATTTGAGAAGGCAAGTACTGTCGTCACCTGCGTGGTTTGTAGTCATACACTTGCTGAACCAAGTGGCGGGAAAGCATTATTGAAGGCTGAAGTAATCTCAGAGTATAAGTGAACCTTTATGAGTGAGAGAGAGTGGCCGGATATAGGCGAACTTGTTGTTTCATCAGTGACAAATGTAAAGGATTTTGTTGCCTTTGTATCACTTGATGAATACAATGGTCGGGAAGGACTTATCCCGATTTCAGAAATAGCTACAGGTTGGATAAAATATATTCGTGACCATATTCGCGAAGGTCAGAAAGTCGTCTGTAAAGTTCTTAATGTCGACCGGGAACGCGGCCATATCGACTTGTCACTCAAAGATGTAAATGAACACCAGCGTCGTGAAAAGATCAGGGAGTGGAAAGAAGAGAATAAAGCTCTTAAGTGGATAGAAATCGCATCTGAAAATTCAGGGGAACCAAAAGAAACCTTCCTTGCCTCTTTTTATAAAGAATATGGCGATCTTCACACCGCGTTTGAAGATATTGCACTGAAAGGGGAACCTGCATTAAAGAAACTCGGACTCCCAAAAAAAGCCGGTGAAGCGCTTATAATTGTTGCACGTGAGAACGTAAAGACTCCAAAAGTTTCAGTTGTAGGCCATTTGACACTGACGACTGACAAACCAGACGGTGTAAATATAATAAGAAGAGCTTTGCGGAGTGCTGAGCCGAAAATTCAGGACGTTGAAATTGAACTTGTTTATCTGGGTGCTCCAAATTACCGGTTGAAAGTAACCGCACATGATTATAAGACCGCGGAGAAGGCAATCGAAAAGTCTGCAAAGGCAGCAATGGCAGTAATTGAGCGTGCTGGCGGCGATGCAAAGTTTACAAAACGGGGAAAGGCAGGGAAAAACGGATGAAGGGCAGGATCCGACGATGTAGCCGGGACCTGACTTACACACTCAGTAATATATGTCCAATTTGCGGAGGTCCGACAGGATCTCCTCATCCTGCACGTTTTTCTCCTGTTGACCGGTTTTCGTCCTATAGAATAGCGATTCGAAAGTACTCCGACCCAATGTGGCTGGAAGTAACAGAAATATAATTTTTTTAATTTTTTCGTGAATAAAATGGATGATATTACAATTTTTTTTCCCAATCCAGAAGTTAAGGGAGAAATTAAGGATCCGGTCTTAATTGAGGGGCTACCAGGGATAGGCCATATAGGAAAACTTGTAGCGGAGCATATGATAGGTGAACTGAAAGCTCTGAAGATAGCAACAATACATTCTTTATATTTTCCTCCTCAGGTCCTCATAGAGGAGAATGGTGTAGTACGCCTGGTCCACAATGAGATTTTTCATTATAGTTCTCCCAATGGCTCAATTCTCTTTCTTGTAGGTGATTACCAAAGCACTAGCAATGAAGGGCACTATCTTCTTGCAGACGCCTATCTCAACCTTGCTAAAGAATTGGGAGTTAAAAGGATCTATACCCTTGGAGGTTTCGGAGTTGGCAAAATGATCGAAGAACCAAGAGTGCTCGCAGCAGTAAATAATGTTGATTTACTTGAAGAGGTCCTTGCGTCGGGAGCTGAATTTGAAAAGGGAGTGCCTGGAGGAGGAATTATTGGAGCTGCGGGTCTTCTTCTTGGCCTTGGTGCAATGAGGGGGATCGAGGGCATCTGTCTGATGGGTGAGACATCAGGATATATAGTAGATCCAAAAAGCGCATCAAGCCTGCTGCGTGTGCTTTCAGGACTTCTAAAAATTGAAGTCGACTCAGCTAACCTTGAAGAGAGGGCAATTGAGATGGAACAACTAATTGAGAGACTTATTGAAGGTGAAAAACCCCAAAGTGACGAAGAACTAAGGTACATAGGTTAGTTGGATGAAGGCGCAGGCAGACCTTCATATTCATTCCTGTTTTTCAATGGCTTCATCAGCCTCGATGCTTCCTCCTCTCATCCTTAATGCGTGTAGAAAAAAAGGAATCCTCGTTCAGGGTAGCGGTGATGCACTACACCCGGAATGGCGCAGATACTGGGAAGAGACGGACAATGGAGATATTATTGTTATTCCTACCACAGAGGTAGAGGATAACAAAAGAGTACACCATCTGATAATCTTTGAAGATTTTGAGAGTTTCTCTGATCTTGCAGATGCGCTTAAAAAGGATTCAAAAACACTTGATAATAACGGGCGTCCACGTATATACCTGTCAGGTAACGAGATCGCGCGTTCAGTCCATAAACTTGACGGCCTCATCGGGCCTGCTCATGCTTTTACGCCCTGGACTTCAATTTATGCTTTCTATGACAGTATTGCTGACTGTTATGGATCTGAATCTATAGAATTCCTTGAACTAGGGCTATCAGCCGATTCATCATATGGTGCAGCAATAAAAGAACTTGTGAACGTCCCTTTTCTCTCAAATTCTGATGCTCACAGTCCTTCTCCTGATAAAATTGGCAGGGAGTGGACAAGTTTAGAGATTCAGAGCCATAATATTCACTCTGTAATTGAAAGTATAAGGGAAGGAAAGATTATTGAGAACGTGGGGCTCTTCCCAGAACTTGGAAAATATAACCAAAGTGCCTGTATACGTTGTTACCGGAGTTTCGGCCTGGAAGAAGCAAAATCACTAATGTGGAAGTGTCCGGTTGATAAAGGCAGGATAAAGAAAGGAGTTCATGACAGAGGCCTGGAACTTAGCTCCGGGACTGACACTTCTCCGCGCCCACCCTATATCCACATGGTCCCTTTAAGCGAGATCATCATGAGGACTCTGGGTACTGCATCGTCTGCAACAAAAGGTTGCAGGAGTCTTTATGACTCTTTTATTGAGTTATTTAAAACAGAGACTGAAATCCTGATTGAAATAAAATTAGAGGAACTTTCTAAAGTGAATAATCATGTTGCTGAATCAATAGTTGCGTTAAGGGAGGGGAAAGTGAATATGAAACCCGGAGGAGGAGGACAGTATGGATCCTTCGACTTCATATCGTAACTATTTAGGCGTCTTCAGTCAAATATATCTTAAATGCTCAAAGTGTATAGAGAGATTTGCGGATATTGTGGTTGTTGTGTCGCAGTCTGCCCTGAGGGGGCCCTTGAACTGATCGATGCATACCTCTCAGTCGGTCAGGAGTGCACTCAATGCGGGGTCTGCGCCAAAGTATGTCCCCTCGGAGCTCTGGAGGTAACGAATGAAGTCGCAGTATGATATCCTTATTATTGGTGGTGGACCCGCCGGAGCCATTGCTGCAAAGACTGCAAAAGAAAAAGGTCTCGAGGTAGGACTCGTTGAAAAGCGACCTGCAATTGGAGCTCCGGTCAGATGTGCCGAGGGTATCGGTAAAAAACTTCTTGCTGATTTTATAAGACCTGATGAGAGGTGGATAGCAGCCGAAATCGAGAGGGCTACAATAATTGCGCCTGACGGTACGACAATGGAACTTGCCCATGAGATGGCAGGTTCAGAGGTAGGTTATATACTTGACAGGAAAGTCTTTGACCGCGAACTAATCTGGCAGGCGGCAGACGCGGGTGCTGAGATCTTTGTCAAGACCCGGGCTATAGCTCCTATTCTTGAAGAGGGTAAGGTTATTGGAGCTAAAATTGAAGCTGGGGGTGACGTAACCGAGGTAAAAGCTGATGTCGTAATTGCTGCTGATGGAGTTGAGTCAAAATTTGGAAAATGGTGTGGTATAGACACAACCGTACCTATGCGGGAGATGGAAACATGCGCACAGTACGTCCTTGCAGATATCAATGTCCCGCAGAACGTTACCCAGTTTTATCTTGGAAATGAAACTGCGCCAGAAGGTTATGTGTGGGTCTTTCCGAAAGGGAAAAGGGCAGCGAATGTTGGAATAGGAATAAGCGGGAAAAAAAGCGGCCCGGGTCACAGGGCAATTGATTACCTGAATAGTTTTGTTAGAAAGCATTTCCCTGAGGGTAAACCAATTGAACTTATAGTTGGCGGTGTTTCGGTCTGCAAGCCACTTGAGTGTACTGTATCAGATAACCTGATGTTTATTGGGGATGCTGCACGGGTGAGTGACCCACTTACAGGAGGAGGAATTTATAATGCTCTTTACACCGGAAAACTTGCAGTTGATGTTGCTTCAAAAGCGATTGCAAACGGAGATACAGGAAAAAAAGCACTAATGGAATATGACAGAGGATGGCGCAGCTCAGCTCTTGGAAAGGCTCTTGAAAGGAATCACAAGATAAAGGAAATTTTTATCACACTTTCGGATGAAAAACTCAATTCAATTGTCCGTTCGATTAGTAAGATAAATATGAAGGAGTTTGATACATTCACCCTCATAAAAGAACTAATAAGGGTAAATCCAAAACTTTCCCTGGAACTTGGCGCGCTCTGGGCTTCAATCAGGTAGTAGGAGAGACTCTCCAGTTTCCAGGGTGTTAAACTCATGGTCAGGTTCGAGAATCCGGTATCCACCACGGGGTACAAACATCTCAAACCTGACACCATGTTCCGGAATACCTTTTTCCTGGATTGTAATTCTGGTCATTGAAAGAATTTCGCGGGCAAGAAACATACCAAATCCTGTATTTTTCCCAAAACCGCGCTCAAATATCTTTTCTTTTTCGACATATGATACCCCTGATCCATTGTCTGTGTAGATAACAAGTATCCCGTCCCTTGTTTCTTCAGAAAATATCGTGATCTCGTCAAGGTCTCCACCGTGTTTCCTTGTATTATCAAAGAGATTGTAAAAAACTTTAGGAAGCAGGGGGTCAGCATAAATCCAGACTGATATCAATTCAGGGTCAACAAGCGTTGTCTGACTCTCTCCCGCATGTTCCGCGGTCTCTGTAAACAGAGTGAATACGTTCTGCCACTGGGGTGCTTTTACTCCTATCTCCTCATAAGCTTTTGTGAAACTTATATGCTGGCGTATTGAATATGTCGCATCCTCAGCCATTTTATAATAACGCTGTAAAAGTTCATCATGGATAAGTTCTTTTGATAATTCAAGGCTCCCGAGAACTGTCATTACCTGGTTCAGAACATCATGCCGTGTAATACTTGAGAGTAAATTTAATTTTTTGTTTATCTGCATTATTGCGTCCTGTGCACGCTTTCTTTCAGTGATGTCACGTGCAATATTAAGAACAAGATGATCCGGACCAATAATAACGGGATAAGTCATCACTTCAACAATTACGTCTTCTCCATTCTTTCGCTTGATTACCATCTCATCTGGACCGGTTGCAAGGCCCAGGGCATTTTTTGCAAGGAGAATTGCAGCTTTTTTCACATGATTTTTTGAAAGAAGCTTAAAGTTAAAAAATATTTTACCGAGAAGCTCATCTTTTTTATACAGGGTTAGTGCTTCAGTTGCCCGGTTAAGGTCGATAAATGTCCCTTTCGTGTCAGTAAGATAATAAGCTTCAGGTGCATATTCAAAAAGAATTTTCAATCGCTCTTCTGAACTTTTAAGCAGAGCTTCTCCTTTTTTTCTATCTGTGATATCTGTCATTATTACAGTGACCGCCCTTACAAGAGATGATTCATCATCATGTACCGGGCAGAATTTTCTGATGTAAAAAGTCTCCCCCCATTTAAATTCATCTTCAATAGATTTTTTTGTCTCGTATATCGTTTTAATAACCCTTTTGAACCATTTCATCTCTTCCGGAGGAAGAAAGACATCGAGGAGACCGGGTTGATAGTTTTCTCCTATTACACCAAGTAAGGCCATATGCAGGCGGTTCATGAAGAGATAACTACAGTTCTCGTTAACCATATAAATTGGACCATCCACAGACTCTACAAGAGTACGGTAATTTGCTTCAGACCACCTGAGAGCTATTGTTGCCTGCTTTCTCTCTGTAATGTCACGATATGAATGAATAAACCCTACAACCGTATTTCCAAGCAGATGTGGAAATGCATGGAGTTCAAATGTCCTGCCATCAAGAAGTTCAAGTAATTCAAAGAATTCCTGGGCGGGAGAAGAATTTTGTTCTTTGATTATTTTCGTATAAAGGGACGGATGGAGAAGTGCAGTTAGTATATGGTTTGCAATCATCGAATAGTCATTGGATTTTGTCAGCTGTTCCGGAATATTCCAAAAAGTGATGAAATTTTCATTATACCTTATTATCTGGTTTGCCCGGTCAAGAATTAGAAGGCCGTCTGATGTTGATGAGAGGGCACTTGTAAGGAGTGAAGTTATGCCTTCTGCTTTTTCCATAAGCTGCTTTAATATCGTTATGTCACTTGAGATTACAATAATAGCAAGAGCATCTTTACTTGTCTCATAAACGACAGGGATGAACTTTCTCTGAAACCAGCGTTCCTTTTTCCTGTACTCCTCTATCTCGGCCTTCCCGGTTTTAAAAACATTATTGACAATACTTGTAAATTTTTCAGTCTCGTCAGGGAGATGATAATCCTTATAGAGATGACCTTCGATTATAGGATCGGTAATAAAAAGCCTCTTCCGGTGAGGTGAATTGATAAAAAGATACCTGACATGCCGGTCAACAATATATATCGAATCTTCAGTTGAATCAACCACTGTTTCCATATTACGAAGCGAGAAAGAAAGGTTCATTTCAATCTCTCTTTTTATTGTAATCTGGTTGATAAATGACCGAAGCCTTAATGACTGAGGCTCTTTTTGACCTACAGAATCATAATAAAAATCAACTCCTTTGTTATATGCTTCAATCTCCTCAGCGAGAGGGCTTTCGCCAAATGTGATGATAAAGGGAGGGAATGATGACTGACCTTTTATCCACCGGATAAATTCAAAAATATTAAAATCAGGGAGATCTATCGGACTTATAATGACATCAATCTTTTTTGTGGATATTGCATGAGCTGCAGCCTTAACCGTGTTTACCGATTCAATTTCAATGTCCCACCCTGTGTCTTCAAACAACCTTAATATTTCATAATACGCCGTTTTTTTTGCCAGGGTGAGGAGAGTAATTGTTGCCAATTATAGAACATCCTCTTCTTCTTTTATTCAATAATCTAGGACTTAGTGATTACCACATATTGAAGTACCACAGGTAATAATAAGGATTCCCTGTAATCACATGATATTATGCAATGTGGTGTGGACGAAGCAGGTAAAGGTCCAGTTCTCGGGCCCATGGTTGTGGCAGCTGTTTCATGTGAGCCGGATACCGACCTGACTTCACTTGGAGTCCGTGATTCAAAGGCCCTGACACCAGGAAAAAGAGAAGCTCTCCTTATTAAAATTGAAGAGATCTGCAAGATTAATATAATTACTGTCGGACCGGACAGGATAGATTTCCGGGGTAAAAGCGTTACAATGAATGATTGTGTTGCTCGCGCTCACGCTGCTGCTGCAAGGCCGTTTCACCCTGAATTCCTGTATCTAGATGCATGTGATGTTATACCGGAAAGATTCGGTGAAACTGTGAAAAAAATGCTTCCTTATGAGTGTAGGGTCATCGCAGCACATCATGCAGATTCAATATATCCGGTTGTTTCAGCTGCAAGCATTGTTGCAAAGGTTTATCGGGACAGGTCAATTAAGGTGCTATCAAAGGAATATGGAGAAATTGGAAGTGGATATCCTTCAGATCCTCTCACGATTCAGTTTCTGACACGATATATTATGACACATAATGTACCTCCACCCTGTGCCAGAAAAAGCTGGAAAACCGTTGACACTTTGTTAAAGAAAAATTCCCAGAAGAAATTATCTGAATTTTGATCTGATCGGATTTATATTATCATTATAAGTCCTCTAAGTAAAGATGGAGTGGTACATTCCAGTTGCAGTTACAATAATTTTGTATGCATGCATTGCTTATGCCATCTACAAAAAAAGACCATACCCGGAAACAATAATTTCCTATGGTCCGGTTATTGCACTGAAAACTGGAAAGACAGGATTTTTTGACTTTTTTCGTAGATTTTCGAGATTCTTCAGGATATACGGGACATTTGGTGTTATAGTAGTTGTGATATTTTCTGTATTCATTACATTAATGCTCTTTATCGCAATCAGAATGACGCTCATTATGCAACCCGAACCGACAGGAATATATGAACCACAAAATATTCTCCTTATTCCGGGTATCAATGAATATGTACCTTCAACAATTGCAGTCTGGCTTGCTTTTATAATAACAATTGCGATTCACGAGTTTGGTCATGGGATTCTTTGCAGAATTGAGAATATCAGGGTTAAAGGAATGGGTGTTCTTATTGCAGTAATTCCAGTGGGTTTTTTTGTGGAACCTGATGAAGATGACCTTCTTAAAACCAAAGGCATGAAAAGGATCAGGATGTTTGGTGCGGGAATAACAAATAATCTTGTTTTTGGTTTTCTATGTTTTGGACTTATGATTTTTACATTTGGTCTTGCAGCTCCGACCGATGCACCAGTAATATACGGCGTTTATAAAAATTTTTCTGCAGATATTGCAGGAGTTCCACAAAATTCTGTTATAATTGCAGCTAATGGTGTGAATGTATCTTCAAGGACTCAGTTATCAGGCATTCTGAATAAAACAAAACCCGGGGATTCCATCAGGATTCTCATTCTAAAAGATAAACAACCAGAAAACTATACATTAAATCTTACAAAATGGCCGTCTGGCTATGCAGAGACAAGTAGCGGATTTATGGGTATTTATTATTATGACACTGCGGGTATTTATTCAAAAATAACAGGTTTATGGTCCCCGGTTGGCATTCTCACGCTCCTCTCGCTTCCATTCAATAATTCTTTTGACGGTAAGTTAATGCGAATTCTTGCCTTTCCAACTGACGGGGCTGAATACTTTAAAGCTCCATTTTGGGGTTTTTTTGAGATAATACAATTACTTTTCTGGTGCGGCTGGATAAATGTCAATGTAGGAATTTTCAATGCTATTCCTATGATCCCACTTGACGGGGGATATATTCTGAAAGAGGGAGTCGAACGAATCCTTACAAAGAGAGGGCTTGAGAGATATGCAAATTCCATAACAGGGATGGTGAGTACCATAATGCTTATCGCTTTATTCTCATTGATTGCATTACCATACCTGCTGCATATGTAACAAAAAAAGAAAATTTTAATTATTCGGGGATAATTTTCTCCCTGGATTCTTTTTCAACGTTTTTACTTATATCCGGATTTGTCATATCACCATATTGCTTCTCAAGCTGTTCCAGAATGGATTGTAATTGTTCTGGAGAGGGTATCTTGCCAAGGAGATTTATATCATCAGGCGGTTCTGAACTGAGTGGTTCAGCAGGTTCATCGGTTGCTCCAAGGAATTTTGCTCCTTGTTTCATAAGAGCCGAGATTTCGAAAGGAAATATTATCTTTGTTGCCTGACCATTTGCCATCTGTTTGAGTGCATCAAGCGAAAGAACCGTTATTGCACGTTTATCCAGTGGTCGCGCTCCAATCGCCAGAATTCGAAGTCCCTGAGCCTCTCCTTGTGCTTCCAGGATCTTTGATATCCGCTCTCCTTCAGCTCTGAGAACTTTACTCTGCCTTTCTCCTTCTGATTCAAGGATCATACTTCTCCGAAGCCCTTCGGCTCGAAGGATAGCGGACTGTTTATCTCCGTCTGCTCTTAAGATAGCCGCTCTTCTCGCCCGCTCTGCAGCAGTCTGTTCAGTCATTGCCTGCTTTACTGCTCCTACCGGGTCAACTTCCTTAATCTCAACTCGTTCAATCTTGACACCCCATTGGTCGGTTTCCCGGTCAAGAATATCACGGAGCTTGGTATTGATAACTTCTCTGTTGTAGAGGATTTCGTCAAGTTCCATATCACCAATGATACCCCGGAGCGTGGTCTGTGCAAGGGCTAACGTTGCTATCTTGTAATTTACAACCTCAAAAAAGGCTTTTTCGGGATCAATAACCCGGATATAGACAATTGCATCAACATTAGTAGGTGAATTGTCCTTTGTTATGACTTCCTGACTTGGCACATTCATTACCTGTGTCCGCAGGTCGAGTTTCTGAACACTCGATACAACCGGTACAACCCAGCGAAAGCCAGGATTTAACCGTCCTATATACCTTCCAAGACGGATAAGAAGGCCCTGTTCATAAGGCTGGATTATTACTACTCCCTTTGCAAAGATTATAACTATTGCAAGTATGAGAAATATCGTTATCAGTGCTTCAAAGAGCGCCATATTGATCACATTCTGGTAGGTAGTAAGCTGTATTAATGTTCTCTCTACCAGGGCCTGTTGATCATTGCCATAGTTGCATTCGCCTCACGCTCTTTCCCCATCTGCCTTAGTGCGATTGATTTACTGTAGTAAACAAATGCATTAATTGCATTGATTGCAAGAGCCTTATCAAAACAATTTATGGCTTTTTCAAATTCACCAGTTTCAGAAAGTGCAATTCCTTTGCTTGCAAGTATTTTTACATTTTTCGGACTTTCTTTGAGTACCTTATCAAAAATTGGAATTGCAGATTTATATTTTCCCATTTCATTAAGCGTAAAGCCTTTTTGGCTTAAAGCGTCAGAATATTCAGGGTCCACCGATAATGCAGAATCAAAACAGGCAATTGCCTCTTCGTACAACCTGACTTTTCTTAAGACGTACCCCTTTCGAAAGAGAAGAGTGATGTTCAGCGGTTCAAGAAGCAGACCTTCATTATAACTTTCTATTGCTTCACTGTGGCGACCCAGGTACTGGAGACGCCTTCCTCGTTCAGTATATAACTTTTTGTCTTTAATGCCTGAAGCAATTGCATTATCTATTACCTGAATAGCATCTTCATGACGACCAGCTTCAATAAGTCTGTTTACTCTCTTCAGAACTTCTTCTATATCCATGATTTACTCCAAAAAAAATCAAAATTTTGTTATCTATATCTTCTCCACAACAACATGGACCCCTTCTGAGCTTATTACCCTGACTTTTGTACCTTTTGGAATGTTTCCATTTTCACTTTTTGCACTCCATATCTGGCCTGAAACGCGGACTTTACCACTAATTATATCAGAATTCACTTCACGAACAACCATTCCTTCAAGACCGATAACCGAGTCCCGGCTCAAAGTGAACGGGCGGTCACCCTGAGTAAACCTGCTGTATATCCAGATTGTTACTCCTGCAGTTACCATTGCAACGAACACCCCCACCACAACACCCAAAGAGGTTCCAAATATTGGAAAACCCAGTATCAAAAGAATTCCAATGATAATAAGGACGGTCCCAGGGACTGCAACAAAAAATCCGGGTGAGAATGCTTCGACCACCAGAAGAAGCGTCCCGAATACAAGGAGAAGCCATCCAAAAGATATGCCGTCGAATATTCCCATGACACTAGGTTGAGAACAGGATAATAAAAGGGTATCTCAGACTCGTTTATTATCAGGTTCAATTTTGAAGAGCCGCAATCTTTGATCCTTTTGGAACCCCTGCAAGTTTCGCTATCGGTTCACATTTGACTGCCATCATATATGCAACCGGAGGAAGATCGGTGTATTCAGTGAGAGATTCATAGTTTGCCATTCCTTTAGAGATAATTAATGAAGCATCGGAAATCAGTCGTTTTAATTCCTCTGGTACAATCGACAGGTTTAATCCGAGTTCACATCCTGACCCTGTAGTAGTAATAATATCGGTAAACTTTCCTAGTCCGAGTGCAACAGCATCTTCCAGAGTTGCATCATTCAATATAGGTTTATCACGCAGAACAAGGGTTATGTGGGACCCCTGATCGTGAAGATAACGGAGTACAAGCGCGTCGAAAACAATCTCTCCACAATTGTCTGTGAAGTATACGATACGGTGTGAATGCAAAAGGATCTCTTCTGTATCATCAATAGTCAAACCTCTGGAATATTCTCTATTGAAGGTCCCCAGAAAATCTTTGGAGACCTCATGACCCCGCACTCCATAATCAAACAGATTACCAATAACTGATGCTAGTACATAGTCATGAAATGATTGAAGAGAAGGGCTGACAACATCCAGAACCTTCTTTGCAATTTTGTTGCTTTCTTTTTTTAATGTATTGTAAGGATCATCACAACCAACTTCCCTATACACATGACGATGAATGATACTTGCAAGAACCGGGTTTATTATGGGTGACCGGGCAAGTTCATCTATCTTCTTTGCAGATGATTCAATCAGGGATTTTTTCAGTGAGAGAGAAGCATTTGCCAGTTCAGCTTCATAGAGAACCCTGGAGAGAAGACATTTCTTGCAACGCGGATCATATCGCATAAAATACCTGAAAAATTAAAATGGGGCCACCGCGATTTGAACGCGGGTCAGAAGACCCCCAGTCTCCTAGGATGGCCAGGCTACCCTATGGCCCCGCAAGTATAGATATAGGCTGAAATCATTTATGTAATTTGTCACATTTCCATTGACTTATGAAATTAATTTTATTTTTTAGCAGACATCATACATTCTGTTTGAAGGGGTTCATAGTGAGTATGGTTCTAAAGATAAAATCCTAAATAAAGATATATCAGATTAACATATATACACCCATAACGAAGAGAAGAGTGTAGCATCATGTTGAAGGAGAAAATAGCAGGGTATATAGATAATATACATGCAATACAGGGCATCGTCACATGTTCCCTTATTTCAAGGGACGGGATAATGCTTGGGAAATATGCAACGAATGAATTTAATGAGCCATGGTTTGCCGCAATGTGCGCTACACTCCTTGCTTCAGCAGAGTCTGCATCAACAATAATCAAACTCACGAAACCTGACGTTGTAAGTGTTGCAACCTCGGGAAATACACTTGTAATACTTGGAGCAGGCGAAAAGGTGATAATCACTGCAGTTTTGGAGGAGAGTGAAAAAGATGCAGCCCTAAAGGAGTTGAAAGAACTTGCAAAAGTGATAGGGGAGGCATTCTGATGTATAGCGTCCTTGTTGTTGATGACAGCCCTTTTATCGTTGATGTCTTTGTCACGATGCTTGAACGGGGTGGATACAAGACGCATTCGTCATACGGAGGGAACGAGGCAATTGACATCTTAAAAACAGTCACTCCGGATATTATTCTTCTCGATATCATGATGGAGCCTATGGATGGGTGGGAGACACTCGTTCATATCAAAAATAATCCTGCAACAAAGGAAATTCCGGTTATGATGCTCACGGCAAAACAACTCACACCTGGTGAAGCTCAGGAATATGGAATTTACATAGAGGACTATATCCTTAAACCAATCACCCACAGAGAACTCTATGAGGCAATAGAGCATGTCCTAAACAGAAAAACAATGATAAAGACTGATATGGAGAGGGCGACATCAGTCGGAGTGGAATCTGAACTAATACATGAGTATGGAAGACTTGTTAAAAGCGTGGATATCAATAGAAGACTTCTACGTATCCTTGAAAATACATATCACATCGCAGATTCGCAGATTGACCTGAATGACGAAATCACAATGGCAATCAAGAGTATGGGTATGAACCTTCAGTTTCAGGAGATGCGCATTCAGCAAATCCGTGATGAAATTTCCAAAAAAGAGTCTATGGGTTCAGTGTCTCAATAATAACCCTGACCCTGTCTCCTGATTTTATACAATGCCCTTTTGGGACATCAATATTAAACCACAGATTTTTTTGATCAGAGTGATCCTGAGACATCAGGCAATCCTTGAATTCGTTGATGTGTGCAACAAATTCAATTTCAGAGACGATTTCGACAATTTTTACCATAATCGTCTTAAATTGAGAATGAATTTTGAGTAACCATCCATGTTGTACTGTTGGAATAACTCCAGCGAATGATCTTAAGGTCACGGCATACATCAGCTAATATTGCCATGTTTGTACCGACCTCTTTTGATGATAGACCAAGATCGTGTGCGATATACTTTGATTTGAAGTAGTGTCGACCTTTCGTGATGCCAGTTTTCAAATACTGAACGATCTTTACCTGGGTCTCGTTATAACATTCTTTAATTTCTTTGGAGCCCATTTTCAACACCTTAATTACTTATCGTTATTGCTGCTAGTATATAATACTTCGTTAATTTCATATAAAAATTCCAAAAAAAATGCGAATTTTAATATCTCTCTTCTGAATTCAATATATTTCCCAGATTATCCTATATCTGCATAAGCAATCTTTTTAACAAGTCCCCTAAGGACTTCTTCCCGCATACCTTCAACAAATTTAATGCTCCCAACAACAAGATGGCCTCCCCCCGATATTCCACCACCTGGAATTTCATCCCGAAGTTCCCTGACCATCTTTGGAATATTCATAAGGACGCCTCGTGAACGGAGTACTGCAAAGTCCGGACCAAATCCTATAGTTACTATTGATTTTCCCGGATTGTTTCTACAAAGTCTGTCATGCACTTCACCTGACGTTTTCCCAGGAGGTGGAAAGGTGAATTTATGTGCATGGATCTCTACATCGAGAAGGAACAAAAGTGCACCGTTTGAAAGTTCCTGATCACGCAGGTGCGGCATTGATGCATTCATCTGGTCTTCTATTGCATGGTTTGCTTCTTCAACAAGAAGAGAAATTATCCGGTTGTGTCGGTCAGGTGTTCCGGTAATACCAAGCATCTCTTTTACAATCTCACGGCCATCGTTAAAACGAAGCCAGAACTGTTCGTAATCGAGGGCAAGCGCAATATCCCTGCAATGGTCCTCACTATATATCTCTTCCACAAGTTCAAGATAGAGAGTCCGTTCTTTTGCCTCGCTTCTGTCAGCAACCCCTGCAACAGCAGGAAGGTGCTCAATAAGAGAACTAATCTTGGGATTTACAAGCCTTGCAACTTCAGTTCCTAGCATCCCTGCAGTAATCCCGAAATCTCCTCCGACATGATATGGATTTACATGTGCTTTGAGATACTGATCGACAATTGCGTCAGGGTGATGATGGTCGATAACAACTATCGGCAACTCATAAATCTCTGCTACTTTCAAAGATGGCAGGTCCTCTTCAGTTGACCCATTGTCAGTAAGGAGAATCAGCGGCAGTTTCTGGCCAAACCTGGCATGGTCCTTCAGGGCAAAATCAAGGTCTCTTGTAATGTCCTCAATTTCATAGAACGGGGCTTTCGAGGGAGAACGTTTGTAGAGGAAATATTCTGAATCAAAATCTCCACCGGATTCTCTGATGAGAGACGTGATCGCTATTTCAAGGGCAATAGCTGAACATATACCATCGGCATCGGCATGGTGCCGGAGAATAATTGGTTGAGCTGTAAATACTGCTTTTCTTATTATCCTTGCAACTTTCATCATCTCTGGCCGAAGTTTTCGTAAAACTTCACTCTCGATAAGAAGCGGGACCTCGACGGGTTCTGCACGGATTTCAAGCGAACGTTCTATTCTTTCTTTTACTTCCGAAGCCTCGTCACCAGTAAGAACAATTAACGAATCAACCTCTATCTGAAGATCCCGGTTCCGCTGCATCACTTCACCGACAATCCGGACTAAATGTCCCACCTCAGCTTCAGGGTATGCACGTACTCCAGCCTCAATAAAAGCGGCTGCGTTTTCAGTACCTGTCGCGTCAACAATTGTAAAGATGGTTGGTCCGCTTGTCTGCTTGACCTGTGCCACTTCTCCTTCAATTTGTACTGTCTTTCCTATCTTTTCTCCAAGGTCTGATAACTGAACCGCGTGAGAACGTTTTTGCACACTCTCAATAGTATAATCAGTTGCTATAATTTCTTCAAGATCAAGATTTCCATTGTTGCGTATTGTATTGACCCTGACAAGAACAGGGTCCTTTTCATTATGTTCATTTTTAATATTCGTCTTGTGAACAAGCCCTTTTATCCTGTCGTTCAATTGCACAAACATTCCAAAGTTTGCAAATCCCTGAACTTTTCCTGCGTATGTCTTTCCCTCTACAACTTCACCAAGGTCGCACCCGGCACTTAGCCGGTAGACCACTAACGCGTTATCCATATTCATACTCCAAAAGTGTCGTCTTTTTCGTTCTCAATCCGAAAAGATATGCTAAAAATCATAATTGATTTCTTAATCAGATTCGTCGCAGATTTATAGATTTAATCTATCTTATAAAGAGAATAGCTTTTGTATTATGAGTAAGGGATTTCGAGGTAGTCAAGGTCATAGGGAGCCAGAATTTCACCCTCATATTCACTTTCCGCTTCCCTTACATGATCAGCAGTCTGGGTATACCTTGAACTTATATGAACAAGAGCCAGTCTTTTAGCCTTTAAAAATCTTCCAACTTTCCCTGCCTCTGAAGCAGTTGAATGGAAAAATTCTTCTGCGCGGACTTTATCTTTATCGATATATGTGGCATCATGGATCAAAAGGTCTGCCCCGGTTAGAGATTCCGGTGCTGAGTTGTACATGGGACGTGTGTCTCCGGTATATACTATTTTCCTCCCAGTCCGCATCTCTCCCATAACCTGTTGCGGGAAAATTGTGATCTCCTCATCTTCATGCTTTACATTAACTGGTTCCCCTGCCTGAAGACAACTGAATAACGGGCCTATAGGCACTCCGAGGGCTATTGCGGCCTCCCTGTCAAATTTACCTGGCCTCTTCTCTTCAATTAGAGTATAACCAATTCCAATAATTCTGTGATGGGTTTTGAATGCAGTTACTGAATAACCTGAAAAATTCTCAGTCCTGCCATCACTCATCTCACGTCCTCTGATTAAAAACCTCAATTTCCCTGATAAAATTCGTATATATTCAACATACTCATGAATCCCCAGTGGTCCGTAAATTATAAGATCCTCAGTACGACCGTAAAATGACAAAGTCTGGAGAAGACCGAGAATTCCCAAGAAATGATCTGCATGCCAGTGTGTGATGAATATTGCTTTCACCCGGAAGTTCGTATTGCCGCTCGCTCGCATCATCTGCTGCTGGCTTCCTTCCCCACAATCAAACAGAATGGTTTCAGAACCCCTGCGGATCATGACACAAGACGGATTCCGGTTAGGTGTGGGGAGAGAGCCTGCGGTCCCCAGAAAACAGACATTCAGCGTTTCTCCTGATATGTAAAGCACCTCCTGAAAGTTTTCAGGCTCATAACTGCTTCTTCAATCGAGCGCCCCTCGATTACAACCCTGCCTTTATAACTGGAAGACACTGCCTTTCCAATATTTCCCCAGTCTATCGTTCCATGGCCCAGTGGCAGGTGTTCATCATGTTTTCCATGATTGTCATGTATATGTATGTGCTGAACCGAACCGATGATCTTTTGAAAGTCCCTGATAAGACCTACTGTGTTTGCGTGTCCAAAATCCAGGGTTATCCCTATACCGGGGATATCCCCGGTCATACCCTGAAGTTCTTCAGGGCGCTGGCAGAGAAATTCACGGATTCCTATCATATTTTCGAGGCATACAAGGACATTATTTTCTATGGCACAGGAACCTATCTCCTTTAATGCTGTTTTCTGATGCTCCCATACCTTGTCAGGCATCAATTTTCCAACAGGTGACATATACCCTGGATGAATTGTAACCCGGTCTGTAAAATCACCTGCTTTCTCGACACACAAACAGATCTGTCTAACTGATTCTCTCCAGATAGGATAGTTGAGGGTTGAAAGGTTCAGATCTGCATACGGAGCATGGACCGTAATACCCAGTCCTGTACTTGCGATAACTTCCCTTATCGCATTATATTGCTCAGGCTTGTCGAGTTTATAACGGCCGTCTGCTACAATTTCCCACCCCTCATATCCTGCATCTTCTATACCATATACCCATTCAATATCTTCCCAGACTTTTGACGATGATGAGAAATAAGGTGAGAGACTCATGAAACTATCCCCTGTTTGCGAAGGAATTCTCTTGCTTTTTCTTCAAATGCATTAATACTTCCTGAGTTTTCTATTACAACGTCAGCTGTATTCATCGCATCAGAAAGTCCAAATCCGGCTTCACGATCCTCTCTTGCAACAAGTTCTTCTTTTGTAAGGGAATCATCAGTTCTGCCACGCGCGAGCAGGCGGTCGAATCTTTCATGGAAAGGGGCCACAACTGCTATAAGGACGAAATCGTGAAAATATGAGCGGTACAGGTTTATCTCATCAATCCCCCTGATTCCATCCACGAGAACTATGTGAGAGTTGAAAGATTCAATAATAGGGAGAGTAAGTTTTGCTATCACATCCATCCCCTGTTCTTCCCTGAAACGTTTTGCAATGCTCCCCAGGTTATTATCAGTTGATAGAGTTCCAAGTCTGTCTGCCTCGTTTCGGACCACGTCACCCATCACAACCACTGGAATTCCTTCATTTCCTGCTATTCGTGAGAACACCCCTTTCCCGCTTGCCGGTAGTCCTATCACACCTATCACCTTCAATTCCATATTCACCTTCTTCACGCGATCGAATTCTTACAGGAATATTTAATTTTTTTGCTACATTTCGTAATTCGTCATTACTTAATGGAATTTCTCCAGGTAATACACCCTGCTGAATTACTACAGGTATGCCAGTAACTTGTGCAACTATTTCCTCAATCTCACACTCAAATCCACGAATTGAAGTAATAACCGCCTCTAGTTCAGGGAGATGGCCCTCATTGTAAGCATCTCTTAAAAGATTGAGCGAGATTTTGACGTCATTACAATAGGATCCTTTCATGAGATTGTTGTATCGGTCCCAGGTAGTCTTGAGGTCCAGCGAAACATGGTCAATACACCTTTCTTCAATAAGCGCGCGAAGAGTTTCGGGTTGTATTCCATTAGTGTGAACTCCGGTTTGTAGACCAATAGATTTTGCACGTTTTAAGAGGACCATAAGAGCTTCCGGCTGCATTGTTGGTTCGCCACCCGAAAAAATAACTCCACTCACTACCAAAGAGGATGCTTCAATAAGACCATATACAAAATCAATGTCACGGAGGTCTTCCCCTGTCAGAAGTTCACGGTTATGGCAGTAATAACAACGTGCAGGGCACCCCCTGAAAAAAACAGTACAAACTGCCTTTCCCCGCCAGTCGACTGTACTTATCGAGACAAAACCCCCAAAATTTACCTTCAAGCCGGTACTCCTGCATTTAGTATCGGAAGAGTTGTGTAAAAGAACCTATGGAGGAGGTAAAACTAAAATAAAATTGTATAAACGAAAAACAACTTTACTTGTTAAGAGAACAACAAAAATTTAGTCTTTTTTGTTGAAACGAGCCTTTATCATCCTTTTCTACCAACATGATAAGGTATGGGTCTTATTGAAGAAGCATTATCCGGAGTCATCACGGAAGAGATGAAACAAGTAGCCTGTGACGAAGGGGTAACTGAAGAATTTGTGAGGCGTGGAGTCGCACACGGCCACATAGTTATTCCGGTTTCTCCTTACCGGAAAGTTAAGATCTGTGGTATCGGAGAGGGATTAAGAACGAAAGTAAACGCATCAATTGGGACCTCCTCTGATATTGTTGATATTGATATGGAAATTGAGAAAGCCAGGCAGGCTGAACTTGCCGGCGCTGATACCCTGATGGAACTGAGTACTGGTGGTGACTTTGCCTTTATCAGGAAAAGAATTGTTGAGAGTACAAGACTTTCAGTTGGAAGTGTCCCTTTATATCAGGCTTTTATTGAAGCTGCTAGAAAGGATGGCGCAGTTGTTAACATGAACGAAGACGACCTCTTTCGGATAACCGAAGAGCAGGCCAGACTCGGTACAAATTTCATGGCTATACATACCGGTATAAACTTTGAAACTTTAAAACGATTGAAAAACCAAGGCCGGCATGGAGGACTTGTCTCACGAGGGGGGGCGTTTCTTTCGGCATGGATGCTCCATAATGAAAAAGAGAATCCATTATACAGTGAATTTGATTACCTGCTTGAAATTCTGAAAAAACACGAAGTGACCCTTTCGATGGGTAACGGGATGAGGGCAGGTGCGATACATGATTCAACAGACCGTGCACAGATCCAGGAGCTCATAATCAACTCTGAACTTGCAGATAAAGCACACGCAGAAGGTGTCCAGACTATTGTTGAGGGGCCAGGCCATGTCCCGATTGATGAGATAGAGACGAATGTTATACTCCAAAAAAGATTGACAAACCACAAACCATTTTATATGCTTGGTCCAATTGTCACGGACATTGCCCCTGGATACGATGACCGGGTATCAGCGATTGGTGCTTCATTGGCTTCTGCATATGGGGCGGATTTTATCTGTTATGTGACACCTGCTGAACATCTTGCTCTCCCTACACCCGAAGAAGTCTACGAAGGTGTGATAAGTTCCCGGATTGCAGCACATGTCGGAGATATGATAAAGCTCAAGAAGCGTGACAAAGACCTGGAAATGGCTCATGCCAGGCGTGAATTAAACTGGGAACGTCAGTACAGTGCAGCAATCAACCCGGAAAGAGCGAAAAAAATACGTTCAGAGCGGATGCCGGCAGATAGCGATGCCTGCACAATGTGCGGTGACTTCTGTGCAATAAAGATAGTAAACAAGTATTTCAGCTTCTAATGAATTTTTTTGATTTAAATGAATGAATGCGGTCCCCCTTGCCTCCATTCTTCTGTCAATGGGACAAAGGAAATGATAAGGAACAGGATGAAAGGAACACGTGAGAAGCTTGACCCTGAGCAAAGACTCGCATTATCTAATACTATCTGTTCCGAAATTCTTCGGATCATCCCACTTAAGGCTATTACTATGGTATATGCAGCGAAGGGGAATGAAGTTGAGACGGGAGATCTGATTAAAACACTCATTAAAAGGGGATCTAAGGTAGTTGTGCCTATTATCGAGAAGGAAACCTGTTCACTCAGACTTTCTTATCTTATTGACCCTTGTGACCTTGTAATAAGTACTTTCTCTGTTCCTGAACCGATAGGAAAAGAAATTACTGCCAATCCTGAAGATCTCAATTTTGTTATTATTCCTGTACTTGCATTTGACAGAGAGGGAAACCGTCTTGGATATGGTGCAGGTTATTATGATCGGTTTCTGGGCTCCTGCAAAGAAACCGTGAAAATTGGTGCAGCTTATTCATTTCAGGGAGTTAATCTTCTCCCCTCTGATAATTTTGATATCAAAATTGATATGGTTGTAACTGAAGAAGGCTGTACAATCTTCTGAAAGATATATAATTGAATAAATTTTTTTCAATCGACAAAAATGTCGATTTTTATTAAACCTTATAGTATATTATAAATAATATAAACACTAACCTTGAGTGAATATAGGAGTTATTATGTCACAAATTGATTCACTTGAAGTTACTGTAAAAGAGGCTGCTCGAGACGACGCCGGCAGAGGTCTTGCCCGTATCAGTACAGAAGTGATGAGAAGGCTGGGGCTGGTCAATGGCGAGGTTATCGAGATAGAAGGAAAGAGGAAGGCTGTTGCGATTGCCTGGCAGGGATTTCCCCAGGATAGCGGCTATTCCATCATCCGGATTGATGGGACAATCCGGAGTAATGCTGGCACTGGAATAGATGAACCTGTCCGTATTAGCAAAATTGAAGTTGATTATGCAAAAAAGGTAGTCCTGCAGGCTTTGGAGTCTGATAAGCTCTCAGGGATGGAAGAATATATTAAACGATTATTAAAAGGGCGACCTGTCAGGGAGGGTGAAAACTTTAGAATAGGTGTTTTTGGATATGCATTCAACTACACAATTTTAAAAGTCACTCCAAAAAGTGCGGGTATAATCACCGATGATACAATTATAGAATTAAAAGAACCTGGGCGGCCTACCGAAGAAGGGGAACGTAAAAAAGAGACTTCGGATGTCCATTATGAAGACATCGGAGGACTCGGGAGAGAACTTGAACTGGTCCGTGAGATGATCGAATTACCTCTCCGTCACCCGGAAATCTTTCAAAAACTTGGAATTGAACCACCAAAAGGAGTATTACTCTATGGTCCCCCCGGGACAGGAAAAACTCTAATCGCAAAAGCGGTTGCAAACGAAGTTCAGGCCCATTTTATAACGATATCTGGCCCTGAAATTATGAGCAAGTACTATGGAGAGAGCGAGGGAAAGCTCAGGGAACTATTTGAGGAAGCCCAGGAGAATGCTCCGACGGTAATATTTATTGACGAGATTGACTCTATCGCCCCAAAAAGGGAAGAGACAAAAGGTGAAGTTGAAAGACGTGTTGTCGCCCAGCTCCTGTCCCTTATGGACGGTTTAAAAGCCAGAGGACAGGTGATAGTAATCGCCGCAACAAACATCCCTGATTCAATCGACCCGGCACTCAGGCGGGGAGGAAGGTTTGACCGTGAGATAGAAGTGGGAATCCCTGATAAAAAAGGCCGCCACGAGATATTTCAGGTTCACACAAGAAATGTTCCGCTTGCGGAAGGTGTAGACATAGGAACATTTGCAGATAATACCCATGGGTTTGTCGGTGCTGACATAGCTCTCCTTGTAAAAGAGGCTGCAATGCGTGCACTACGGAGGTTAATTCCTCAGATAAAACTTGAAGAAGAGGAAATTCCTGCCGAAGTTCTGAACGCATTAAAAGTAACAACCAAGGACCTTGAAGAAGCGAGAAAGAATGTTGAACCGTCTGCGATGCGCGAAGTACTCGTGGAAGTTCCTGACATAAAATGGAATGATGTAGGAGGGCTCGATGCAGTAAAAAAGGAACTACAGGAAGCGGTTGAATGGCCTTTAAAGTACCCGTATGTTTATGAGCAGATCGGGACGAAACCTCCAAAGGGGATTCTCCTCTTTGGACCACCAGGTACCGGAAAGACACTTCTTGCCAAAGCTGTTGCAAATGAGAGCGAATGTAACTTCATATCTGTAAAAGGTCCTGAACTTCTATCCAAGTGGGTTGGAGAATCCGAGAAAGGAGTGAGGGAAATATTCAGAAAAGCCCGCCAGGCATCACCTTCAATCATTTTCTTTGACGAGGTCGATGCGCTTGTCCCGAAACGTGGTTCGTATATGGGCTCATCTCATGTTACAGAGAGTGTAGTCTCACAGATTCTTACAGAACTGGACGGTCTGGAAGAGCTAAAGAACGTCACTGTAATCGCTGCAACAAATCGTCCCGACATGCTTGACCCTGCGCTCACAAGGCCGGGACGAATAGAGCGCCATATTTATGTCCCACCACCAGACGAAGAGGGCAGAAAGAAGATCTTCGAGGTTTATCTAAAAAACGCTGAGGCAATTCTTGCAAGCGATATCAGTATTCCTGACCTCGTTAAAGAGACAAGTTCCGGGTATGTCGGCGCCGATATTGAGGCTCTGGTCCGCGAAGCTAAAATTTTTGCAATCCGTGATTTCATCGGATTCATGGCAAAGAAGAGTGACCAGGAGAGAATTGATGCGGTTAAAAACATAAGGATAACAAAGAAGCACTTTCAATCAGCCATTAAAAAGGTAAAAGGCTCGCTCGATAGAGATACCCTTGAAGCGTCCGAACAACAGGCCTGGGAAATGCTCTGGAATGACGAAGAGCGGAAAACACTTGAGAATGCTGCATCGGTTATAAAAAGGGCAGAATTATGGAACAAAGAGGAGAAGAAAGCTGAAGAGCTCAGAACACTTACCTTTATCAGGCAGGAGAAAGATTTCTCTGAGATAAAGCGGTTGACAAAGGAGCTTGAAGCTACCATAAGTCAACAGTAAGAGGCTTAACCAATGCAGGATGACCCGCGTGATCACTTCAAAAATCTTGAAGAGATGATCAAAAACCTGATCGAGCGTTCACTCGACCAGACAGGAAGCAAACCTGTGGCCTATGGGTTTAAAATCATCATAACCGGGGCCGGAACTCCGGGAATACCTCCGGAAGTCCTGACTCCTTCCCGCAATGCATCAGAGCCGGTTGCTGAAGTAAATCGAATAGGTAATGAAGTCAAGGTCACGGTTGAGCTTCCAGGCACTACATCAGAACAGATAAATTTAAGTTTTGAGGGAAATACCCTCATCATAAAGGCAGAATCTGAAAAAAGGAATTATAAGAGTTCTGCTGAACTTCCACCCGTGGACCAGACAAATATTTCCGGATCTTTCCGCAACGGTGTACTGGAAGTTACTTTCAACTCTATGCCGGATGAGTCTGGTTCAGATGAATTAAATCCTGAGTAGAACAAAAGACTCAGTAAACTTATTTTTTCACTTTTGATTACATGTATTTCCTATTGATTGATACCGATAATTCTGTCATTAATTTTTAGTGCATTCAAATCAATAGTACTATGATTTTATGCCAAAGACGACAGTCAGTGTAATTAAAGCCGATGTAGGGAGCTTCCCTGGTCACTCCCGGACTCATCCGAAACTCCTTGAACGAGCTTCAAAAATGCTGAAAAAGGAAGAAGGCGGACTGCTTATCGACTCATTTGTTACCCATTGTGGTGATGATGTCGAGCTAATTATGACGCATAACAGGGGCATCGACAATGCCGAGATCCATGAACTTGCGTTCAATGTTTTTATGGAACTCACGCAGATTGCAAAAGAGATGAAACTATACGGTGCCGGACAGGATATGTTATCTGATGCATTCTCTGGAAATGTAAAGGGGATGGGTCCCGGCGTTGCTGAGATGGAGTTTGAAGAGCGTGGGTCTGACCCTGTGCTTATCTTTATGGCAGATAAAACCGAGCCTGGTGCCTGGAATTTTTATCTGTACAAGATATTTGCAGACCCGTTCAACACGTCTGGGCTTGTTATTGACCCTACAATGCATACAGGTTTTGTTTTTGAAGTACATGATCTCATAGACAAACGCATGATCCGTTTTAGTACGCCTGAAGATAGTTACAGTCTCCTCGCATACATTGGAGCACCTTCAAGATACGTCGTTAAAGGAGTATGGAGAAAAGATGGAATCATTGCAGCAGCAACCAGTACACAGCGCCTCAACATGCTGGCTGGACGTTATGTGGGGAAAGATGACCCGGTGATGATTGTAAGAGCACAAAGCGGCCTTCCTTCCGTAGGCTGTGTACTTGAACCATTCAGTATTCCAACAATCGTGGCAGGATGGATGAGAGGATCACACCATGGCCCTTTTATGCCTGTTGGACTCTGTGATGCTAATTGTACCCGATTTGACGGGCCGCCCCGGGTTATATGTCTGGGTTACCAGGTTTCAAATGGAAAGCTTATAGGGCCCGCTGATATGTTTGATGATGTAGCATTTGACAGAGTACGTTCCAAATGTAATGAACTCGCAGATATGCTCAGGGACATGGGTCCTTTTGAACCCCACCGGTTATCACTTGACGAGATGGAATATACAACACTTCCTGATGTTGAAAAACAGTTAAAGGATCGTTGGGTTCCTCTCGTTGAATAAACCGCTGATAAATGCTGAATCCCAAAATTTTTATGTAGCAAAGAAACCTTTAATCATTTTTAACTCCAATATAAAGCGATGGTGGCTAGTATAGTACTCCCGATAAAGAAAGTCTATGCCCTTCTCGACTCGAAAATTATTGTTGAAATTAAAGACGAACGTAGGAAACTTCAGGGAAGGCTCGTTGCTGTAGACGAGTATTTGAATGTCCACCTTGAAGAAACAACTGAATTTATAAATGATTCGCGCGGACGGACTCTTGGTACTGTTGTTATTCGCGGTAATAATATTCTTACAATTGCTCCAACATTATAAAAAGAGCGGATTATGACAGATCAGGTCGAGATCGGACTTCAGAAGATAAGAGAAAATCCTGATGGAGTACTTCAAAGCGATCTCTGGAAATTGCTTGGAGTTGACAGCAGAAAGTGTTCCAGAATTGTAAAAAAACTCCTGGACACCGGTCTTATTGAGCGCAATGAGGTGAAACAGGAAGGTATTAAAACATTCATATTGCGTGCAAAAAAAAGTCCATTTGAACCTTCATGTATCCTGGCAGGGGAATCTCTCATTCCATGTATTGGTTGTGACGAGGAGTGTATTGTAATAGAATGTCCATTATTACTTGAGTGGATGTTTGAACTTGCACTTGAAGGAGTATGAAAATAATTTAATTTTTTGAATCAATATATCTGAGTGCTTCGTGAACCTCTGCTCCCTCAACTGTGATTGCGAATACGGCATTTGCAAATTGAACAGCTTCCTTGAGTGAGCGCTCGTGGATATTTCTTCCGGTCGCATTGCCTCTTGCACCACTAATGTGTATCTGCTGATACAGCCGCTCTAAAAATTCACTTTTTCCCATGGAAGAACCACCTGCACAAATGACACCGGTTCTACCTGCTGCGAGCACTGCTTCCCTGAATGCGTAAAAGTCTTCATTTCCTGAGTTGGACGGAAAATTTACTTTAACAAAATCTGCACCGAGGGTTACTCCAAGTCCTGCTGCACCTGCTATCAGGTGAGGGTCTTTTTCATTCTTTACGGACTGCCCGCGGGGATAAATCCAGAGAACTGAAATATATCCATTTTTATGTGCTTCAGAGACTACCGACGCGGCTTGCGCAAGAATTTCAGGTTCGTGATAACTTCCTGGGTAAACACTATAACCTATTCCAAGAATTTTGAGGCCGGTTTCTTGTTCAAATTCTCTTACCTGTGCTACGGTATGCCATAATCTGCTGACCGGATCACGTACTCCGGACGAAACCAGGTTAGTTTTTGCATTGATTTTTACGAGGTAAGGAACCAGGGAATAGTTTTTGCCATATCGGGCAATCAGACCTAGTTGTGCGGCAAAAACCCCGATTTTAGCCTGTGATGCGATTCGAAACAGATGTTCGGGATCAGAATCATCAGGATGGATATTTTCTCCGAAAAAATCATCATTCAGGTGTTCGGCTTTTTGGTCTCCAGCAAAAAGCATAAGCTTCCCGGTCGAGTGGGTTGCATCAGAAAAGTTTTTGCTGTACCTTGCCTTCATTGAAGACGGCACAGACAATGGTATCAAATACTCGTCCATAATAGAATCCTTTAAAATTTAATTTGTTACCTTCAAAATGGAACAATAACAGATCTTAACTGGTCCTCCCTTTATGTCTGAATACTCAGCAAGGACATAACGGTTTCGTGACTGAAGGGCCTTAATCACATTGGCTGGGATTAAACTCTGATCAAATGCTTCCTCAGGTTTTAAAAGAAATGCATCATTCATTGTTGAACTCACGACCGTTATTCTCCCGTTCTTTGCATTTCGGTATATTTTTCCTTCAAGCACAAATGGTTTTCCATCGCTCGCCTCACTATCTGCATAAAGATGAGTGGTAATACTGATTTTCGCCATAATTTTCCATTAAAATTTTTTTTGTCAGTTTCTGGAGATTCGGACCCTTTAAAACTGGATAGATCTCAGGATTATGTAATCGCTTCATTTCATTTGGTATCCTTCCACACCATTGAATAACATTTTCACGCTTAATTGTGAGAGAAAGAGGGTCAACTTTATTTAGACCATTTTCCATATGAAGCTGCACAAGTGGTTCAACCCGTGCAATATCCTTTTCTATCTTGCCCCATTCACCAAAATCCTGAAATTTGTTGTCAATAATCTGTCCTGTCTCATCTATACTTTCTAATTCTATGTAATCGCCAATCATTTCCCAGTCATTAGAATAAGCTCTCCATATCTGTTTTTTACCAGGGAGAGTACTCTTTTCACTATCCGCAGTAGTCTTCAGCCGGCCTTCCCATAAACCATCTTTGTTGCAAATTGCGGATAACTTGTAAACTCCACCAAGTGCTGAGTCCGGGTATCCGGTAACAAGTCTTGTTCCGACACCAAAGAGATCGACAGGCGCATTTTCTTCCTTTATTGCCAGGATACGATATTCATCAAGATCACCCGATGCGATAATTTTTACATACGAAAGCCCGGCCTCGTCCAGCATAGTCCTTGCAGTTTTTGAAATAGAGATTATGTTACCGCTATCAATTCTGATTGCCGACAATTGTTTACCGCAGGCTTCCATCTCTTTTGCTACCTCAATTGCGTGGGGAAGTCCTTTTTTTATCGGGTCATATGTGTCGATAAGGAGAGTGGATTTATCAGGATAGACCATTGAATACTGTCGGAATGCACGAATCTCGTCCCGAGCTGCCATCACAAATGAATGTGCATGAGTACCTGAAACCGGAATTCCATATTTAAGCCCGGCATAAAGGTTTGACGTGGAGGCACAACCCCCTAAAAAAGCTGCTTTTGAAGCTGAAAGAGCCCCATCCTGACCCTGAGCTCTCCTTGCTCCAAACTCAAGTACTGTGTTCCACCCTGCAATATTACAAACCCTGCTCGCTTTTGTTGCAATAAGTGACTGAAAGTTAATAAGATTAAGAACAACGGTCTCTATAAGCTGAACTGACCATAAGGGCCCTTCAATACGGATAAATGGTTCATTCGGAAATACGGGTGTCCCTTCAGGGACTGAGTAGACTTTACCCTTGAATTTCCAATTTATGAGTAAATCAAGAAATTCTTCGGTAAACAGATTGAGACTGGAAAGATATTTTATATGAGCCGCGGTAAAAGAACATTTGCAAAGGAAGGCAACAAGGTCTTCTATACCTGCGGCAATGGTATAACCACCAGAAAACGGATTTTTCCGAAAGATGAGATCAAATGAAGCTTCTGTATCCTGTCTCCCTTCCTCCATCCAGGCCTGAATCATTGTTAATTCATATAGGTCTGTGAGAAGCAGAGATTTTTCCATGGAATAAACCTGAAGTTATCGATTATATCTAGATGTTGCCAGATGAACTGGACATTTCAAATTGAAAATGGATTATACCCCTGGGCAGATTCGAACTGCCGTCGCCGGATCCAAAGTCCTGCATGATTGACCTCTACACTACAGGGGTGAATGTCGCATTACCCATTACACTCTGACTTTTTATTACAGGGTTGCTTATTAATATCCACCATAGAACCTAAATATTTTATCAACGGGTTTCATCTTCATTATCCAACCTGTGCATATCAGGAGGGACAAGTATCTCAAAACAGGCACCATTTCCAGGTATACCATCCTCCTGAATTGATATCCCGGTTATAGAGAGAATTTCTTTGGATAAAAAGAGGCCAAACCCTGTATTTTTTCCAAATCCACGTGAAAAAATATCTTTTTTCTCTTCATCTTTTATGCCAATGCCATCATCAGTAATTGCTATTATAAGCCCATCGGGTGAAATGCTTGAATAAAGTTCAATTTTTGAAATTTTTTCACCATAATTTAAAGAGTTGTCAAATAGGTTATAAAAAACCTTCTCAAGAAGCGGATCAGAATAAACTTCAATATTTTTGATTTTATTGATAAGAGTAACATTTTTAAAATCAAGCTGCTCTTCGACACGATTGATAAGCTTGTGGATATTGTGCCATTGTGGTGCTGCTATTCCAAGGTCCTGATAATCTTTTGTAAAATTTATCTGTGACTGCATACTCATGGCAATCTTCATGATTTTATGAGCGATTTCCTGTATTTTTGAGATATCAGTCGTATTTTCCAAAAGAACAAGATAACTTTCAAGCGCAATCAGTCGGTTCTTGAGATCGTGTCTTGTTATGTCAGAGAGCAGGCGTAGTTTCCTGTTTGCAAGTTCAAGTTCTGAATTGTTTTTAATGGCTATTTCGTATGTTGAAAGAAGGATATTAAGAATCTGCAGCCGGCTTGCAGTTATTGTATGAACACTATGGTCAAATATTACATCAAGTTCAGTTGGTTTTCCGTCCGGGTCGCTTTCGCTTGCTGATTTGAGAGTACTTTCGATTCTTGAATTGATAAATTTAAGATTATAAGGTTTTATTATGAAATTATCTGCTCCAGATTCAAGTCCTTTTATCACATCTTCAGAGTCATAAAGATTTGTCACAAGGATAACCGGTATTTTTGCTGTACGTTCATCTTTTTTAATCAGTTTACAAAGTTCATATCCATCAATCTCAGGCATGATAACATCAGTCAGGATAAGGGCAGGCAGTTCCTCCTTTAAAATTTCAATTGCTTCAAATCCATTTGCTGCAACTATCACACTATAACCGTCTTTTTCCAGAATGTATCTAAGATATTCTGCCTGGGTCCGATTATCCTCTACTATAAGGACCCGGATTGATCGCATTTCAAAATTTTTTCCCATTAAATTCTTCCTATTCTGTTATTCTGTAAGATTCAGTTAGGAATACAAAATATTTCACTTAGTGAGATACTTTTTGAAGATTCATTATTGTGTCCAGTAAATTATTTTTATCGTAACTACTCTTGACTAAATACGCATCAGCTCCGACAGAGATCCCATGCTCTTTATCTTCCTTGGAATCAAGTGAAGTGACAAGTATTACAGGTGTATTAAAAAGACGTTCATCGGCACGAATTTTTTCAGTGAGGGTAAAACCGTCCATTCTAGGCATATCAACATCCGAAACAACAAGATCAAATTCACGATTTCTTAACTTTTCATACCCTTCTATCCCGTCTTCTGCAGTTTCCACATAGTAGCCTGCATTTTCAAGTGTCCGGTGAAGAAGTGCACGAGAGGTAACAGAGTCTTCAACAACGAGAATCCTTCCATGGTTTTTATGAGTGAATACCTTCCTGATTTCCGAATTACGGACTTTCAACGAATCCTGAATTATTTCAAGAGGGTCAAGCACCAGAGCAATCTTCCCATCACCAAGAATAACTGCTCCGGAAATTTTCTTTACACGTTTTAGTTGTGTTCCAAGAGACCTGACAACAATCTCCTGAACCCGGAAAACATTGTCAACAATACATGCTACCTGACCTGCCCCATATGAAATGATTAGTACCGATATCTGTTCTTCCGCATTATAAGTATACTCATAATCTGGCAATTTCAGGATTTCTTCAAGACTTATAATCCTGATTATCTCCCCTTCAATGTTTATATAATGCCTTGTCCCTTTTAGAAAAATCGAATCTGGCTTTATTCTTATGACCTGCCTGACATGCTGCAATGGAAATACATAAAGGTAATCTCGTGAATTTACAATAACACCTTTGAGTGTTGCAAGGCGTACTGGGACTATAAGGACTATAGATGTGCCGACCCCTTGGTTAGATGAAATCGTTATTTCACCATTTAACCGTGTGACTGTCTCCTCAACAATAGCAAGACCTAATCCCCTTCCTGAAAGGTCTGCTATTTCCGAATTCGTTGAGAAACCAGACCTGAAAATAAGCCAGATTACTTCCTCATCAGTTATTCTCTCCTCTTCCTTTTCAGTAATGATGCCTCTTTTTAAAGCTGTTTTTCGGATTCTGTTTATCTCTATACCTGAACCATCATCTTTCACCTCGATTCTGACCTTACTTCCTGATTGTGGAATGATACTAATCCGAATAAGCCCTTTAGATTTTTTTCCATGAGCCTCACGTATATCAGGATATTCAATACCATGATCCATGCAGTTACTGATTAAATGCATGAGAGGAGCTTTAAGATTTTCAAGAATACGTCTGTCAATCTCAATTTCATCACCCTCTATTACGATATCAGCCTGTTTCCCCAAACTTCGGGAATATTCCCTGACAAAAGCAGGAGATGAAGAAAAGATACTTGAAATAGGCGATAAAACCGCATCGTGAATAAGTTCTGATATCCCCGTAGTGCTAAGTTCAAGAGCAGACCTATCAACATCTGTTGCACGAAAATGAGCGTTCAGATCATGTTGAAGGTTAATGATAAAATCGCGGTCATATTTCAGATATGCAATCAATCTCTCTATTGGTACAACAAGCTCAGGGGGCAGAAAAGTCTTCTCTTTTCCGAGTAATATTTCTCTGATTAGATGCACGTCATTATTTATGAGGCTGTGATTCCAGCGCCAGATTGAAAAACGGCTTATCATCTCCTCAAGTTCATGCATCCTGTGAGTAATGAAAAGACGCGTGGTAAGAAGATCATCCGCACCCATTATCAGACGATCGAGCTTATTTGCTGAAATTTTTATAGTATTGCTTTTATTACCTTCCCGGTTAGGAAGATTAATTCCAGAACCACCGGCAACAGGATTTTCAGTTTGTTTTTTTTGCACTCTAACATTTTTATTAACCTTCGATTGTCTTTTATATTTTTTATCTTTTAAAAGACTTTCAAGGTCGTCGATGATTTTGTCAAATCCATATTCAGTCTTATTTTCTGAAAAAAGAAGTTCTCTTATCCCCCGGATAGCACTATGGAATAAGTCGTAAACAAGATCATCAGGGGTAAAATCCCCATTTTTCATTTGTGAAAAAATGTTTTCGAGGTTTTTGCAAATTGATTCAATTTCCCTGAAATTGACAGCCCTTGATGCTCCCTTCAGGCTGTGGGTTTTCCGGTAAATTTGCTCGATGATTTTTATATCTCCTGACCCACCACTCCTCTCGAGTTCTATAAGTCCCTGTGAGATATCTGTAAGTAGATCATCAGCATCCTCGCGGAATGTGGCTAAAAGCCACTCTTGAAACTCTTGATCGTTTCCGTTCATGAAATATGGTTCATACGTGATACTGGACTGTGATCTTTTTCAGACGGCCACCAAGTTCGTGGAGATCCTCAGCTGTCTTTTCTGCCTTTCTCGTTATTTCAAGGTTTCTTTGAGCAGCATCACGGATTTTTTCCATTGCAAGAGAGATCTGGTCCATTCCTGCAACCTGCTCCTGGATTGAGGAGGCTATTTCAATTGCTTCACGGGAAGAATCAGCACTTGAACGTGTGAGAACTTCAATTGCTTCGCGTGCATCTGTTGTGAGTCTGACCGCATCTGCTACTGTTTTAGTCCCCCCTTCAGTAGACACAACTGTTGAAGATACTCCCCTTTGGATATCTGTAAGAATAGTTCTAATATTTGCCGTGGCCTGCTTTGACTGTTGGGCAAGGTTGTGAATTTCATGGGCAACTACGACAAATCCCTTTCCAAACTCTCCAGCTTTTGCAGCTTCAATTGAAGCATTTACAGCAAGCAGATTTGATTGTTCAGATATATCAGTTACTGTTGCAATAATCTCACCGATTGCCTGGCTCTGTTCAGAGAGTTTGATGACATTCATACCTATCATATCCATCTGTCTCTGAATGTGGTTCATACCATCAAGGATCTCCTGAACTGATTTCTGACCTTCCCCTGAGACCTGAATCGCCTTCATAGCTTTTTCTGATACTTCTTTTGTCTTTTTATTAACTATTTCTGTCTTCTTTCGGACATCTTCAACCGTGTCAGAAGTTTCATTTACAGTTGTTGCTGTCTGCAAACTTGCGGATGAGAGCTGTGTGGTAACTGTTAATATCTCGCTTGATGCAGCAGAAAGAACAGATACACCTTCATAAAGCTCCTCAGTTATAAGCTTCATCAGTCTTGATAGTTCAATTCCAATAGTATTAAGGGCGTCACGGTATGCTATGAATTCTCCGGCGACCGGAATTTTTTCATCAAATCTAGCTGTGAAATCACCTGTTGCATAATAACCTGCCAGGCGCATAGCTTCGTTTACTGGTTCAGTAATTGTCTCAAGGGTTTTATTGAAACCCGCAATGATCATCCTGTAGCCACCCTTGAACGCTTTTTCATTCCCCCGGACTGACAGATCCCCTGCACGGGCAGCATTGGTGAGTTTTATCGTTTCTTTGTGTAAATGATCGAGGGACTCTATCATCATCTGCAAGGCAGGCCGAATTTCATCCCTTTCATCAGCTGGACTGGAAAATTCCTGGATGTATTCGCCGTTTGCAATCTTTTTAATGTTGCCTACGAGATTTATCTGTAGATCATCGGCAAATTCATCCATCGTAGCCGCCATGGTACCAATCTCATCCTCTCTCTTAATATTAAGACGTGCAGAAAGGTGACCATTTCGAAGTTCTTTTATCATTAGAACTACCTGCTGAAGCGGGTCTGATATTGAACGTCCAAAGAGAAATGCAATTATTGCACCCAGTAACATTGAAGTGATTACAAGTGCAAGAATTGTATTTCGTATTGTGTCAATAGGACCAGTAAAGTCGGATAGTTCTGCACGGGATACTATGTACCAGTCAAGTGGTTCATAGTAAGTATACGCATCAAAAACGTTTGTTCCATTAACATTATGACGAATTGCTCCGTCCTTGTTCTTATACATCTCCTGGACAAATGACTCGTTATTCCAGTTCTGCCCGGTTTGAGAAGGATGAACAAGAACATACCCGGTCCCGTTCAGAACATACATATAACCATTCTTACCTACGACTGTTTCCCTTATGCTCTTCTTTACAACATCAAGCGTCTGGCCTTCTTCAGTACCTACAAACAAGACGCCTATTATACTTCCATTACTGGACTTGATAGGTTCATATGCTGTGACATAGTTCTTTCCGAATAAATCTCTCATCCCATAATATGTCACGCCTTGTTTTACTGCCACTTGGTAGACATTGTCCGTAAGTGGAGTCCCCACTGCTCTCTGTCCATCAGTCCCAATAACATTCGTCGAGATCCTGAGAGCATAACTATTATTATAGACTTGAAAAACAGTTGCCGCACCCCCAACAAGTGACTGGACTTTATCGACAACCTCAAAGTTATCATTAACTGTATATGCTTTACCAGTACTATCAACAAGTGTGAGTTGGCCTTTAATTATCTCAGGAGTCCCTTTTGAATAGAAATTCTGCTTTAATACGTTGAGATCGCTGTTCACCTTATTTCTTGTAAGTTTGTAGACATCGTTTGTCCAGCCTTTCATATCATGGACCTGAGTTTCAAGCAAAGTCTGTATCTGTTCATTTATCACACTGCTCGAACTTGAATAAGCAATAATCCCGAGTAATAAAGTAGGGATTATTGCAAGTAACAGACAAATAACAAGAATTTTCGTCCCTACTTTCATATTGGAGAAAAATTGAAGCATTAACAAACCCTCATATAATCAATTCTGTTATTCTTTATGAAAAAGATATGGCAAAATATTTTTTCCTTTATGGCACTGATTCATCAATAATCATCTTTGGGTTAGACAGAAGTGATCCGGCATCAAGGACTATTACATCTCTTTCATAAGTTCCAAGCATGTAATCGTGGTATGTAGAAATAGGTTCTGATGATTTATTTAAAACAGTTTCATATTGAATGTTTTCTATTCCAACTATATCATCAATAAGAAGACCAAACGTAATGGCCCCGTTGGAGATAACAATCACCTGATTTAAATCAGTCAGTCCCTTTTTAGGAATTAAAAGGAGATTGTTTAAATCAATTAAAGATATAATCTCACCCCTTACTGCACAGATACCTACAATATAATCAGGGGTTCCAGGAACAGGTGTGATCTCCCTCGTTATGATAACTTCACGGATATATTTCATCTCAATTGCATACTCTTTGTATGCAAGTTGAAATTTTAGAACTTCAATAAAGATTGATTCGTCCTTCTCTTTTCGTGGATGCGCGAGTTCTCTTGCACGTTCTTCCAGAATTGTACGGGTCCTTTGAGGGTCAAGGAGATCTTCCTCGGTGCTTGCATCTTTAAAAAGATTTAGGGACCCATTCATATTACGATAGAATAATTCCGAAATACTAGTCTGCGGTTCATTATTCCGTGATTCTATTAACAATTCCAGGTCTGTGATAATAAATACACCATTTTCAGATAGATCTAAACCATAATTTTCAAATTTAGTAACTGGAAGAGTATCCTCAGTTTTTTGGGGTGCATCCTTTTCTTCAAAAAAATAGGTCGAATCTACCCAGAGTGCAATCTTTTTTTCCTCTATCTGAGTGATTATCAGGTTATCTGTTATCCTGGGTGAGCGATATGGGAGACCAAAAAGTGTACGGACAGAATAAACCGGGATATCTTCTCCATAAAGGTTAATGCTTTCAGTTTCCAGGTGATTGATTTTCGAGGGAGGGAGTAACTTTACCATTCGAATCATAAACAGAGTTTCGTCCAGTGATAATGAGCCCCGGATTTCACCTACAGAAAAATCAAGCATATTTTTCATAATTATCGAGAATTGATTGTTTCAAATTGGTTACTACTTCAATATAAATGTTAAAGAAGGAACCTGATCCAAAGTGGGATGGCAATTATTGATCCGGTCTTTTTCGACACCCATAAATACAGCAACACTGATTTCATTCTATGCCTTTTCAGAGAAACGGTATGAACACGCTGCGAATAGAACTAATTATAGGACTAATGTTGGTCCTGTTCGCATGGCAGGTCTGTGCAGTTGAAGATAATACAATGCCTGGCGGTCAATGGGGTTATTATGATGTGACATCCACACCATCCGGCGCAATGGTATCAATGGACGGACTCGTGAAAGGAACTACTCCGGTTAAAATACAGGTTAGTACTACCGGAACACCTGGTCATACTTTTGAAATAAGTTTGTCAGGTTACCAGAAATGGGAAAAGAAAGTTGACGGCAATCCAGGTTATAATCAGGTCATACCAATTGTGGCAGAACTGGTCCCATCTAATGGTGGCTTTATACTTGTGAATACAGTTCCTTCAGGAGCTGTTGTTACCCTGGACGGTGTGCAGAAACTTCTTTCGCCGGCACAGTTCCAGGTAACAGACCCGTTTTACCATAATATCCAGGTGAATCTCCAGGGTTATCAGACATATACCAACACTACAAGTGTAAACCCGGGTGAGAAAACAACCCTGACTGTAAATCTTGTCCCAAATTCAAATATGGGTAGTATAACTCTAACCTCGACACCTTCAGGTGCAGATATATATATTGATAATACATTCAGCGACCAGACTCCAGCAACTATTTCACAACTTTCTGCGGGGGTACATACTTTGACACTGAAGCTCGCAGGTTATCAGACTTTGACAAAACCTGTTACTATAAGTGCAATGAATACCATTACCGCTGATTTCCCCCTTCAACAATCAGGCGCCACAACATCAGGATATATTGCTGCATCGTCAACACCACCGAACGCAGCCGTTTATGTTGATGGAAACTATGAAGGACTGACCCCGTCAAACGGGTCTCTTGATATAACAGATATCACACCGGGTCAACATTCAGTTGTATTCCGTATGGCGGGTTACATACCATATTCTATCAAAATTGATGTTGGTTCCGGAAGGACAACAATCGTAACAGGAGTCCTTAATGATACCCCGGAAATTGAAACAGAGGGAAATGTCTTTATTGAGACTATCCCTTCAGGCTCTGATGTTTTCATAGACAATCAGTATAAAGGGATTTCGCCAGTTTTCCTGTCAAATATAACAATAGGTTCTCATTCAGTTTTAGCCCGATTAACAGGATATTCTGACTTTACACAAGCAGTTCAGATAACCAGTGGAAAGACAATCCCGGTTATTGCAAGATTACAACCTTTGGTTACATCTGTGCCCACTACGGTTGCTACCACGCAAAAGTCTCCGGTATCATTAATCCTGGCACCATTTGCATTCATTATCTCAGGATTAGTTATAATTTTTTCCAGACGGAAATGATTATGAAGCATTAATCAGAGAATTCAAATAACAAACTTTTTTTCAAGAAATTTCATGATAAAATAGTTATAAAAAATTTCACAATTTAATAAGTAAAACAGACTTATTGATGCATAAATCTAATAATGCTATACGAATGTTTATATACTAATTTAAATATCCTAAGATTTAAACCTTATTTGCATGAATTCAGTTCTAATGGTATTTTTTGAAAGAAAACAATTGAAAACATAAGAAAAAAGGAGGGTTATAATTATATAGCATTATACGGTTTATGTAACATCCTTCTTTTCTGAAAGGGGAAAGAATTCCCGGTAAACCCGTTTCCTCTCATCCAGATCAGTATGCAGATAGACCTCAGTTGTCTTGATAGAAGTGTGACCCAGGTTTTCCTGGACCACTTTGAGATTCTTTGAACGTCGATATAATTCACTGGCATAGCTGTGGCGAATTTTATGGGGTGTGATTCCAGAAGGAGCATGACGCTTAAAGATTAGTTGTACTGTTCTTGGCGTTAACGGGTGTTCCTGCTGCCCCAGAAAAACAGGACCTGAATATCGCATTCCTATGAACTTCCCAAGTTCATCCAGTGTATCAGGATCTATAAACACGGTCCTTATCTTACCACCTTTACCACATATGCGTATCGTCTGTTCATCAAAATCAATATCATCAATTCTAATACTGCACAGTTCTGAAACCCTTACTCCTGTTGCATAGATTGTCCGCACTATAAGCCGGTCTCTGTCATTGGAGATCGAGTCAATCAACCGTAGAACCTGGCTGTGTTTCAGGTATCTTAGTTCCTGACCTTTTACTTTTGGGCGTTCTATACCAACAACCGGATTCTGCAGTACTGCACCCTGTGAATATAGATACCGGTAGAATGAGCTGATGGTAGAAATAAGACGGTGAAGAGTTTTTGCATTATATGTTCTCAGATCTGATAGGAAGGTCAGATATTCACTGATAACCTTTGGTTCAATCTGAACATCTGTATCAAGTCTAAGACGACTATGATCATTCCAATACCCTGTAAGGCTTTCCTCTCTGACATTTCTCATGAGCCAGACATAGTAACCAAAATAACGTATCCCCTGCTCATAACTTGAAATTGTTTTAGGGGAATAATTCCTCATTCGCAGGTGATATTTGTAGCGGTTCAGCCACTCTGGAAACAAACCGCTTTGCATGCTGTATTCATTACATACTCAATTTATAAAAGAATTTCGCAGAATCTCTCTTCTGCGAAAGTTTGTGAGGGATCAACCGACAACCAAAAATTGATGAAGCGATCAATAGTACATCAAGGAGACAAACTCATTGGACCTTAAGTACCACCGCTTCCTTCATATTCCTGAAAGGCTCTGGGGCCTTGTAGATATTGCCTACAACCTCTGGTGGAGCTGGCACCCTGAGGCAAAGATGCTCTTTAAACAACTGAACCGGCAGGCCTGGGATGAGAGTATTCATAACCCGGTTAAGATGTTAAGAGAACTGCCTGCTGAAACATTTGATGCAGCGCTTCGAAATGCAAAATATCTTCATCATTATGATATTGTTATGGCCCGTTTTAAGAGGATGAAAAGTTCAAGAATCGGTTGGTTTAGAGAGCATTATCCTAAGCTTGCAAATTACCCAATTGCCTACTTTTCTGCAGAGTACGGGCTTCAGCACTCATTACCGTTTTATGCCGGAGGACTAGGATTTCTTGCGGGGGACCATGTCAAAGAATGCAGTGACCTTGGAATACCACTTGTTGCTGTTGGATTCATGTACTCAGATGGTTACCTGCACCAGCATATAAGACCTGAAGGATGGCAGGATAACATTGTAGAAAAACTTGAGCGTGACCTTGCTCCAATCAGCCGGGTCCTCAATCAGGATAATTCACCAATTATAATTAAAATACCTTTTATTGATCCCACAATTTATGTTACGGTCTGGAAAGTGGATGTAGGAACAATCCCACTTTATCTACTTGACACTGATATTGAAATCAATGATCAATCCGTACGCGAGATCTCATCCCGCCTCTATACAGGTGACAAAGAACTACGTTTAAGACAGGAAATTGTGCTTGGGATAGGTGGAACTCAGTTACTTAATGCACTAGGCATAAAATATTCTGCTATGCACCTTAATGAAGGACATCCTGCATTTGCTCCGCTGGAACGCATACGTGAGCGTGTGGAAGAAGGTGTTAATTTCAATGATGCGTCTGAAATTGTCAGGAAAACAACAATATTTACAACTCACACTCCAGTCCCTGCAGGCCATGATCTCTTTCCTTTTGAAATGATGGACAAATATTTCCACAATTATTATAATGCACTCGGACTGGACAGGGGTAATCTGCTTCAACTTGGCTTTCATCCACTAGACCCGGATGCCGGATTCAACATGACTGCATTTGCAATCAGGATGTCAGGATATCATAACGGAGTGAGCAAGCGTCATGGTGAGGTTGCCAGGGAGATGTGGCAGTCATTATGGCATGATATTGACATAGATAAAGTTCCGATTGACTATATTACAAATGGAGCTCACCTCCCTACATGGCTCAACCCAAAGATGGAATATCTTATCAATACTTATTTGGGGCCTTCATGCCCTCACTGGATGTGGGAACATGATGACCCTGCATTATGGGAATTAATTGACGAGATCCCGGACGAAGACCTTTGGAGGACTCACTATCTCCTCAAAGTCAAGCTGATTAACAGGATAAGAGAGCATAAAAGAAGAAAATGGATGACAGATTATGCAGATCCAATGAACGTAGTTGCCGGGGGAGCTTTACTTGATCCATCAGCGCTGACAATCGGTTTTGCAAGAAGGTTTTCTACATACAAAAGAGCGGATCTGATATTTACTGACATTGAGAGGTTGAAAAAGATCATTAATAACAGGTGGAGACCAGTCCAGTTCATATTTGCAGGGAAGGCACACCCAAATGACGATGAAGGAAAACGAATACTACAAAAAGTTTATAATTACGCCCATGCTCCCGAATTTGGCGGCAGAGTCGCATTTATAGAGGATTATGGAGAGCAGATAGCACAATATCTTGTCCATGGTGTTGATGTCTGGATGAATAACCCACTTCCACCTCTTGAAGCAAGCGGGACAAGTGGCATGAAAGCAGGGTTTAATGGAATCCCCCACTTAAGCATCCTTGACGGCTGGTGGCCGGAAGCATTTAATAACAGGAATGGATGGGCTTTTGGAGGAGAAGAAGTGGAAGGTGACAGGACCATACAAGATTCCAATGATCTCTATGAGATTATTGAAAATAAAGTGGTTCCATTGTACTACTCTTCTTCGCGGGAAGGAATCCCATTGAAATGGGTTAAAATGATGAAAGAGTGCATAAAGACAGTAGCTCCATTTTTTTCTGCCCGAAGAATGGTTAAAGAGTACGCAACCAGATATTACGCTCCAACACTGGAATCAGTAATTAATGAGATGAAGGAAGATGGAGTTACAACGGAAGTCTGTAATTATGGACCTTAGCTGAACCCTGCAAATTTTTTTCCGGTAAGAATTAATCTTTGTACATCAAAATATTAAATTATGAAGGCCATGATTCTTGTTATTGTATGTGTTTTCATTATTCTGGCCACAGCAGGTTGTACTACACAAAATACGGAGAAAGGAACAATGAGCACTCAGACACAAACAACAGGACAAGTTACAAAAGTACTTTTAGAAACGAATAAGGGAAATATTACAATTGCCCTTGCAGCGGATATGCCAATTACTGCCGGAAATTTTGAGAAACTTGTTAAAGAGGGATATTATGACGGAGTAATATTCCACAGGGTAATAAAAGGTTTCATGATACAGGGTGGAGACCCAACCGGAACAGGGAAAGGCGGACCCGGTTATATGATACCAGATGAATTTTCAGCTAATAACAGGAATGATCGCGGGACAATATCGATGGCAAATGCAGGGCCCAACACCGGAGGGAGCCAGTTCTTTATAAATCTCGTCAATAATAATTTTCTTGACGGAAAACACCCGGTCTTTGGAAAAGTAACTGAAGGTATGGATGTTGTGGATTCAATTGCAAATGTGCAGACAGGTACTGGAGACCGACCCATAGAGAATGTTACGATAATTAAAGCAACAATCCTCTAAAAATATAATTCCTTTTTTCCATTGATTTAAATATTTGAAAAGGAATGGTAAATTTGGGAGAGAAGATAAGAGAAGAAATGAGTTCACCGATTAATCATTATATCCGGTTTCTTGATAGAAAAATGCACACCCCTTTTCCAGAACCTTTACCTGGTTCAGGTCTTCAACCAGGCTGGATAATTACAAGAAATCACGAGGTACTTATAAATAAAGGCGGTAATTCTCTCTTTTTATATCTCCCGATCAAGGACACGGACCTTATAGCAAGCACTTACCTTGGCATTTCAGGAAATACCGTTTTCTACGTAGCTCATTGCAGTAATGAAACAACCCCACCAAATGGGTTTAAATTTGTAAGTCTTCGGGATCTTTTTTCTATCAGTGATGAAGAGACATCTTCTCATGCAGCATACGCAGTTCAGATATCTGAATTTAATTTAGATAACAGGTACTGTGGGAGATGCGGATCAAATACTCATGAATCATCAATTGAAAGAGCAAGGATTTGTGATTCCTGTGGATTTATAGTATACCCGAAAATTTGTCCTGCAATAATTGTCCTTATAAAAAAAGGCGATTGCATTCTTCTAGCGAGGTCCCCTGGTTTTACAACAGATATGTACAGCATTATTGCGGGATTTGTGGAAGCTGGAGAGACCATAGAATCTACTGTTCTTCGGGAAGTTAAAGAAGAAGTTGGAATAGCAATAAAAAACCTGAGGTATTACGCAAGTCAGTCATGGCCGTTTCCACATTCACTTATGATAGGATTTGTTGCTGACCATGAAAGCGGTGAAATTGAGATTGACAACCATGAGATTGAAGATGCAGGGTGGTTTTCAACATATTCAATGCCACTTCTTCCTGGCCCGTATAGTATTGCGGGGAAAATGATAGAGGCTTTTATAAGGGGAGAGATTTAATCAAGGAAATGATGCCTTAGTTTCATGACATCCCGGTACGGAATCACACCGATTAACCTTTTTTCTGAATTTATCACGGGAAGTGCCCTGAAATCATATCTTGCGAACAATTCAGAGGCTTCCTTTAACGTGCTGTCTGGAGTCAGAGTAATTACGTCATCAACCATGATGTCAATTAACTTTTCCTCGTCGTTAGCCTGCAATAGCTCCTTAATATCAACAACCCCCTCAAGAATTTTTGAATTATCTGCAACGTAGATGTACATGATTACGTCTTTTCCCTTCGCGAGACGTGGATACTCTTCCTGAACATCTCCAACCTTCATTTCGGGATTGAGCATAATGAACTTTGATGTCGAATAGTTTTCAATAACCTCTTCAGACCTGTCCAGGATAGATTTGACCTTTTTTGCTTTCTCAGGATTAATTAAATCAAGTATCTCCTCTGCTTCATTATGAGAAATGGCAGTGAGGATATCTGCAGTCTGACCTGGAGTCATTTCGTTAATCAGATTGATAACATGGTCAATTTTAAGAGATGAAATGATTTCACGTTGAATTGGGGGGTCAATCTCTTCAAGGGTGTCTGAAGCTTTACTGGTATCGAGTTCGGTAAAGATCATCACTCTCTGTTCGGGGTCCATATCTTCAAGAATATCCGCGATATCGACAGGGTGCATCATCTCAAGCTTTTCTTTCAGGACCCTGAGTTTCACATCACCCCGAAACCTGCTTATAGTGGTTGGAAGAGGCTGAATATATGTCCAGGGAATAGACAAATCATCAATATCTCTCCCAATACTATGAAGAAAGGATGCAAGGCCTTTTAATCCAAGACGACGGAGCAGGCCGAACCTGCTTATATCAGCTTCAAAGACAAGTAGTTTATTCGTTTTTTTTACTAACCTGATATCATATACAACTTCTATCTCATGGTCTTCAAGATCAATGACCTTCTTATCAAGGACATAATTTTTAAGGAGCAGATCCCCTTCTTTTGGTTCTCCTTCATATGAACCGATATCTTCAATTGAGATCTCAATACGGTCCGACATAATTTTATATATATTTCCCCATGGAACCAGAAGTGAAGGATATCCAAATGAACGGGTTATAAAAAAATGGGTGACTTCAGGATAACTTGCAGTCTCGACTATTATCACATCCGAAAGCCTTCCAATTTTTTTACCACCCAGAATTATTTTTTTCCCGATCAGCTCACTAAAGTAAAAAGTATCAGGGATCTGTTTTAAAATGTCATTTTGTGTTGTCATTCAATCTACCTCTGAATTAAAGTGAAGAATTTATAGGCGAGAAGAATTACCAGGAATATAAGGTACAATCGCAACAGAAACAGGACAATACTGACACCCCTCGTTATTTTTATACTAGGTTTTGCATATTTCCGGTTGATTGCGGATAACTTTCCTATCTCCCTCGAAAAAAGGGGATTAATTCGCTCTTTAATTATATCGCGTATATTTTCAAACATCTTAGCCTCCAGATCATTTAAAAAAATTCGGGAATATTGCACTTAAAGAATACAAAGTAGATAGAAGAATAATAACTGTGACAATAGTATAGCTTACAAAGTTCTGAAGAGGTGTGTTGGTATATTCTCCCATAATTTCTTTGTTGTTCAACAAAATAATAAGAAATACAAGAGTTGCCGGGAGAAGTGTCACAGCTATTACCTGAACAAAAAGAGTTATTATAACGAGTGGTGCACCCGGGATAAGTAAAACCATGCCTGCCGTAATTATCATCAGAAAATAGAATATGTAAAACCAGGGTGCTTCACGGATTCTGTTATTCAGAGAATGGGCCCAGCCGAATACTTCACCAAAGGCCCACGAACTTGCAAGCGAGATACATATTGCACCCAGGAATCCTGCATCAAACAGTCCTATTGCAAGAAGTGTCCCTACTGCAGGATGAATTGTCATCAGGACTTGGGCTGCCTGAGCTGCACTCTCAATATCCATACCTTTAAGAACTGTTCCAGTAACGATAACAATAAAGATGGCAACAACAACTGTAAACAAGGCCCCAAAAAAAGTATCTGCCTTTCCCCATATTATTTCACTTTTCTTTGTCCCTTTATCCACTACTGCGCTTTGCTGGAAAAAAATCATCCAGGGTGCAATTGTAGTACCAATATTTGCCATAAGGAAAAAAAACAACTGATTATTAAAACCACCAGGGAGACTAGGAATAAACCCATTTAGAATATCCGAAACCTGAGGGTGAACAAGAAAGGCAGCTGGGATATACACAAGGTTGAGGGCACAGAATGCCATTGTAATTTTTTCCCATGTCCAGTACCTGCCAACAAGAAAGATAATGGACATTATAATAATAACAACAACAAGGGTAAGAATGGGCGGTATATGAAAAATACTTAACGCTGCAGTCATTCCGATGAATTCAGTCACTAATGTAAGCCAATTCACGACACTTAGATCAATTAAGGAGAACCAACCCCAAAATGGCCCAAACGCGCTGAATATAGCTTCAGCATGGCCATGTTTAGTGATTGCCCCAAGCCTTACTGTCATCTCCTGAACAAAATACGCCACAGGTAAAAGCAGGACGAGGAACCATATCAAATCATATCCATATTTAGCTCCGGTTGCGGCATAAGTTGTAATTCCTCCCGCGTCATTGTCTGCTATCATAACAATGAGCCCTGGACCGGCAAGCAGGAGAAATAACTGGACCGCTTTAGACATTCTCCGGAATTTGAAATACAATTGTGATAAAAAATTCATATTTATCCCTCGATTTTCTCTCTTTTCCTGCTACCAAACAAATGATATCTGAATAAAATTTTCGAGACCTGGTATGAACAAGGTGGTAATGTAAGGGTTAAAATAAATTCCGGTTTTATAGTATGTATATAGCGAAGGTTGTATTGATGGATCAATGGAAGATAGTTTCTATAATACTCGTAATTGTATGCATCGGATCTGTGATTTTTGGGATTTTTGGGGGATATAATCTTATATCCGGACCTAATTCCCATGCAACATCTAACAAAAGTGTGGACACAGTTGTTGAAAAGGCACTTAGTTATATTAATACAAAACTTGTAACCGGTGACATGGTCGTATCACTCGTTAACGTTACAGACAGAAGCGGACTTTATGTAGCAGCAGTCACATTAAACTCATCCGAAGGTAATGCTGAAAGTGAGTTTTATCTTTCAAAAGATGGTTCAATGCTTTTCATCAATTTCTATAACCTCACTGATTTTGATCCAAATGCACCCCCTGAAGAATATCTGACACCAAATTCTACTGAAACAGATTATGCACAGGAAACACCCGTGCCAACAAGGACACCTGTTATCACGTGCAATGATATTAAAAAACAGAAAAGTCCAACGCTTGAGGCTTTTGTTGTGTCATACTGTCCTTACGGAACACAGATGCAAAGAGTACTTGGTAACGCAATAAAAGAAGCTCCATGGCTCTTAAACCGAATAAAGGTCAGATATCTTGGGAGTATCTTTAATAACCAGATCCAGTCAATGCATGGACAAAAAGAAGCCGATGAGAACCTTGTCCAGATCTCTATCAGGGAGGAACAGGGGAGCAAATACTGGGACTACGTGTCATGCTTTATAGGTTCCGGCGATTCAGAGAGTTGCATTAGTTCAGCAGCAATAGATACAAAACAGTTGAGAGAGAGCATTAACGATAAGAACAGGGCACTCAGATATGCACAACAAGATTTTGACCTCGCGAAAAAATACGACTTTTCGGGATCACCGAGTTTAGCAGTAAATGGTCAGGCAGCAAGTGAATTTGACTTTGGTGGAAGGACTTCTGATGGTCTTAAGAACCTTATATGTTGTGGTTATAAAGATACACCACTAAGCTGCAATACAACTCTTGACACCTCAAATGTTGCAGCAGGATTTGCCAATGAGGCGTCTCCCAATTGTTAAAATTTTTTAAAAAGATTATAATTTTTTACTGCACAAGTAATAACCCCTCATTTTCACCTGTAATTTTTTTACCCCCACCAGGTGTTACAATAAACGTGTCCTCAATTCCAACCATACCCACTCCTTTTATTCCTTTTTTAGGTTCCAATGCAATAACCATCCCTTCTTCAAGAGGTTCATTAAATCCCCTGGCTATAACTGGTATCTCATCAATAAGGAGGCCAATCCCATGACCAAGAAAACTGACCCTACGTTCTCCATATCCCATAAAGTTTTCGAGAAAATCAGGGTTTAGATTTTCAGTTATTGTTGTGTAAATCTCTTCAGGCGTTATTCCTGGCTTTAACATGGAGGCCGCTTCTTTCTCAATCTGCACACACTTATAATGGGCCTTCTTTGCATCGTCTGGAAGTTCTTCTTTCCACATATAGGTCATTGTCTTATCAGTATGATATCCTTCCACGCCGCATGCAGTGTCAATAAATACAAGGTCCCCGCGTTTTAATTTTCTTTTACGGTTTCCTAATACCGGGACAGCATTGCAAAGGCCAACTGTGCCACCTGGTCCGTCAAATGCTGTAGGATACAGTGAACTTTCTCCAAATCCGAGTTGACCCAGGATCATCTCGATTCCAAATCCTCCAAAACGTGCAACTCCATGATGCCCTTCTTTAAGGAGTGTTGAAAAGAGTTCGCCTGATAATTCAGCCTCGTTCATGCCTTCATAAAACATATCCGGAATAAGCTTCTCAAAGACATACTGGTGAATAATCCCTGACTGTTTCATGAAAGAGAGTTCATAAGAACTCTTGACAGATCTGACTTTCCCTGACTGCAGGTCAAGAGACTTAAAAGAGGAGAATGGAAAGTATTTGCTGAAACGCTGGAATAACCCAAGAGGGACGATATCTGTCTCGAGATAGACAACAGAAGGAATGTGTCGCATTTCTCTTGCGGCATCACAAAAACTTTTCATAGGAAATATTTTAGGAAAATTAGATTCGTAGCAGGCCCTATCATAACTTCGCCTTACCCATAGTTCTGGTTCTAGAGAGCGTGGGATAAGGAGAACACCGTCCTGCATCGTCCCGGTGTAATAAAACTGGTTAATTCTACCAAAAATTGCTGCGAATTCCCAATCAGGATTTTCATTGTCCATTATTTTATGAAATCGTCTCATTCTTTCATTTAATTCAGAACCCGGAACTTTTTCACAAGGCTCAAAAATAGTCTGTGATAATGGAATTTTTGATTTCATACTCTAAAGTCCATGAATATCTCGCTACTCCTCTGAACTGTCCGGTTTTTTGGGTCAAGTTTCAGGGCTTTCCGGATACAGAACCTGGCTTCATCATATTTCCCTATTTTTTTCAGGAGATTTCCTTTATTATTCCAGGCAGGAGCGCATTTTGGGTTAAGGAAAATGGCCCTGTCATAGCAGGTGAGTGCATTTCTTAATCTGCCGAAATCAAAATAGGAATCCCCCAGGGCAATCCATGCTTCAAAAGCCCTGTGATCTGAATCAAGTGCCCGTTCATAACAATGGACGGCTTCTAAAAATCTTGCCTGTGAATACAGAATTTTCCCTTTAGAACACCATGCACAGGAATTTTTGGCATCTAGTGTCAATGCTTTATTATAACAAATAACAGATTCCTCTGTTTTTCCCATAAGATTTAATATATCTCCTTTTGAAACCCATGCTTTGACAAAATCCGGATCATAATGGAGTGCATTTTCATAACAATCCAGAGCATTTGAGTAATTATCTGATTTTTTATAAGTGTCTCCTTTCAAAATCCAGTGATTTGGGTTTTCTTTACAGCAATGTTCAATTTCATTAAGTACCTTGAGAGCTTTTTTCCAATTTCCCTGCTCAAGAAATTCGATAACAGATTCTAGATCAGAATTTATATTTTCTGGTGATCTCTTTTTTTTAAATTGCAAGGAAAACATGATATCTATTGAATTATTACTTGAAGGTAACTTAATTTATTTTTTTTCTTTGGTACATAAGATATTTTATGTATTCATAAACCATATAATGCTATATACTGATTATACAAATATTTGAGGATTGATTTTTATTAAGTCAGGTTGATCCAATAATAAGAAAAAGAGGGAAAAAATATGGACCTTGATATATTTGACGAGATGGATGAGGAAGAAAAGCATTACTTTATTGAGTTCATTTTGTGGCATTACCGGGTAGTCGATGCATTCTGGTTTTTAAATGTTTCAGAGAGATATAGCCAGAAAACTGCTGAATCTATGAATGAAGTGGTTTGGGAGCGCGTTTCATCTATGGCTGCCAAAAAAATAAAAGAAAAGTTTAATATTACTGAAACAGGCCTTTTAGGATTTGTAAAAGCTCTTCGTTACTTCCCATGGACAATTATAGTCGGATATGATATCACAGAGAACGAGGAGGAGGTAATATTAACAGTACCTTTATGCCCTACACAGGAAGCAAGGACAAGAAGAGGACTCGCAGAATATTTTTGCCGTGAGATGCACAGGGCCGAATTCACTGCTTTTGCCCAGGTTATTGATGAACGAATACGGGTAGAATGTATTTTTGCTCCTCCAGACCCTCATCCTGATAATATGTATTGTAAATGGCGTTTTTACCTGGTTGAAAATGAAATAAAATAATTTTAGCTTTATCTCAACAGGTTATTTATATTTAAGAGACAAAAACACCGAATATGTCAATACTGTTTATTGATACCATTGTCGGGTTTCTCATAGATCCAATATCCACTTTTCAAAAACAGAAAGAAACATCGTTTGTGACTGCGTCCCTATATTTTATATTGCTTTTTGTGATTTATTCAGTTTTGGGTGGCATTGTCTCAATGCTGTTCATGAACAGAATATCCTCCCCATTAATCGCTGCATCAGGTAACCATATTACGGGATCAAATTTTTCATCTTCCCTAATAATTCTGACAATTATATTGATGTTTATTTTTATTATTGTCGGAGCATTCATTCTTCATCTTTTTAACATAATAGTTGGAGGGAAAAAAGGAGTGAAAAATACTTTGAAAGTTGTATTTTACAGTTCAATCCCATTTTTTCTCCTTGGATGGATTCCATTTGTCAGTTATATCTTTATGCTATGGTCTATTGCGCTAGGGATAATTGGTATCCATGAATTACAGGAATTATCTGTTGGAAAAAGTATTTTTGCAATTATTGCGGCTTGTGCAATAACATACATCCTTCTTGGAGCTGTAATAACTGGAATACTATTTTCGACTTTTAACCTGGTACATGCATAACTCTAAACTTTTTTCCTTAAAGGTCAAGAGATAATGATTCTCCATTTGGCCTCTTTTAATCCAGTAGTTGTCCAGAATGCCTTATGGATAACCTTGCCTGAGCTTGCGTTACCAGATGTGAATATGCCCATCCCATAGTCAGATTTTAAAACTTCGTCATCAAGTCCGGAAAGTTCTCGGTCTTTTAATTGCGAAATGTTGTTTAGATTCTCCTCTTTCGCATTTTCCTGAGAATCGAAGAGAAGTGCTCCGCTGTCCTCGATTACACGGACCCTGTATGGGGTGTCTTTTATTGCAGGTGCTGTAATGTTAGAGATAAATTCGAAAGGGTTGATAATTGCACATATAAGACCTATATATTCCCCTTTTTGTGAAAAAACCGGCTCAACAACTGAAACTGCAGGTGTGGAAAAGAATGTACCTGACACTCGTGACATCATCGGTACCTGGTGATTAAATGTTTCATTAATAAATGATTCATTTTTCACTGAAATACCCTCAAAAGAACGATATTTATCCTTTGCTGAGATCTGAATAACACCATCATGTGAAATACTAAATGCATCTTCAACCATCGGATATTTTTTCGTCAGGTTTTCCAGTTCTTCTTTTGCAAATCTTCCATCAAGACCTTTACTTTGCAAAGAAACGGCAATTTTTGCAAGGTCATTTTCAAGAGAAACAAAAAAGTACTGATCTTCTGCCTGAATTTTTATCAGTATGTCCTTCAGATTGTTTTTTTGATTTATATCCCTGTTTTGAGTTGAGAGGATAAAATTATCATTGATAATTAATAATACTGAACCGATAAGCCCTACAATTATAGCAATTACAATTAACCTGTACAAAAATTTTTGGCGTTTGTCTGACATTCCATCAGGTTTCATTATTCGCAAATTATTCTATCATTTGAAATTGAAAGAATTAACTATTGACTCAATATTTTTCTGGTCCTCTGAAAAAGATTTGTCAGTAAATGAGAATACAAGCCCATAAAAGGTTTTATCTTTCTTTATGAGAATATCTCCCCCTGTCATTGGCACTCCATCTTCATTATATGAATAGATAATGTTATAGGCAGTCTGACCTCCTAATTTTAACGAACTCTTTGATTTGATTTTGAAATCTTTTTTCTCACCCGCCAGTTGCATCAAACGGGATTGTTGAAAATCATCTAGAGAATGATCAAACTGACCGATAATTGAGGCAATGATAATTTGTGTTGCATCTGAAGGGTTAATTAATTCCACCTGATCTGTATTTGCCTTTTTACCTGGAAATACCAACCAATTACAGGGGTAATTTACTACAAATTTCTGATTATTTTTATATTCCAATGTTCCGTTGCAAGTTTTATTTACTGAATTTGTAACATTGGAAGTAAGATTGAGGTTGTTACTGGATTGATCTGAAGATGATTTAATTTTGTCTTTGCTGATTTCTATAAACTGAAAAATGGGAGGTTTTGTTGATTCAAGGGTATAATTGATGCTATTAAGCACATAATTCCTTGTATCTTCTGCATTTTTCATGGTATTTGAACCCCGGTTAAGATAAAACTCAAAGTCATTCTGCTCACCATGCATAAATGAATTTGTGGCAACAACAATGTCCAGTGATCCTTTTCTCATGGATGAGAGAGACGAAAGGTATGCCACCTTTATTTCAGCCAGGTTATCAGATACCGGTAACGGCGAAAGTTCTTTCTCTGCACTTTCAGTAAGATCATTGAGCCGGTCGGCAGCAATAATTATTGAGGGATCTCCTTTGCTGATATATTCTTTTAAGGATCCTAGGACACTCGCAATATGTTCATCATTTCTTAAAAGTGATTCAATGAACACTTTATCCGTGTCTGATAAAGGTTTAACAAGCGTCATTTCAGGAGTGGCAGGAGTTCTTTCAGTAACATTAACAGAAGGAGTTTGATTTGAAAAATCGTCACATTTTTTTATTTCCTGGCAGGTATGGATTGAGAAACCAAGAAAAATTCCGACACAAAAAGCAATTACTATTACTGGAAATATCAAGTAAAAAAAAAATTTCAGATCTGATTTTATGATAATCCCATTTCCCTTATTCCTGCCCTTTTATGTTTTCCAAAAATTTTATTGTTGTTCCTTTATTATCACTCTATATTTAATAATAATTTCCTTCAATAACAATGAAGAGGGTTTAAAATTATATCATATAACGGACATGCCCTATGAATTCCAATGCACTTCTCATAATCGACATGCAGAATGATTTTGTTCTTGAAGATGCTCCGCTTAAAGTAAAAGGTTCACGAGAGATCATACCGAATATACAAAAAATTCTTGCTGTATGCCGTGAGGTTAAAATTCCAGTCTTTCATATCGTTCGAGTACACAGAAAAGACGGTTCAGATGTTGAGATAATTCGAAGAGAAACATTCCGTAAGACCCCTTTTGCCGTAAAGGGTACACCTGGCGCTGAAATTATAAGTGAAATTGTCCCGCAACCAGGGGAATTTATCATAAGTAAGATAAGGATGAGCGCCTTTATTTCAACTGACCTTGAATTGATCTTAAAGACTATTAGCATAACCAGACTTATTGTAACAGGAATCCAGACACCAAATTGTATACGGGCAACCGTATTTGATGCTATTGCGCATAACTACAATGTAACTCTCGTCCGGGATGCAGTCCAGGCTCAAAGTAATGAGATTCACACAGCAAATGTGCTGGATATGGAGAACATCGGTGTAACTGTAACTGATACATCATCACTTTGTGAGATGCTTTCAAAAAGAGTTTATACATAGCTAAATTCTATGTAATACTTTTCTAAAATTCATATTAACTACTCTATCCAATCAAAGTTGCCTTTACAAGACCTCAGTGAAATTCTTACTTTCACCCACTGGCAATCGGATTTCAGTAATTTCTGATGGGCGTATTTTACAGTGCGACGTCATACTAATTTATCTCTGTCCGCTATACGAAGTACTGTTAAGTAAGTATATTGAATCAGAAGGACTGACTACTATGTTATTTTTATTTTTCAGTACATTGTTATCTAAACTGTTTCCCTTTGAATTCTCTATGAATATTCCAATATCATTATTTATAATCTCATTAGAAGTCAAAGAATTTTTGTCTGAATAACTTAAATCTACTCCATTATTGCTGCCATGAATACTATTTTCAGATATTGTTACATTCACAGACCCATCCACAAAGACCCCTATCTGTTTATTTTCGAATATTGAATTTTTTCGAATAAAAATCTCTTTTCCCTCAACATTCAGGACACCGTAATTATTGTTGTAAATGGTGTTATTATCAAGGGCTATGATTTTTGATTCATAGATTCCTACTCCGTCCCAGGTGTTATTTTCAATAAGATTCCCTTTAATTTTTAATATCCGGGAGACACTAGCAAATATCCCTTCATAATTTTCGGAAAAAATATTCCCGGAAATGCCAGTTTCGGATACATTTAAAAGGCCTAATCCATATTCAGAATTCGTAAGAAATGAATTTCCGACAATTGCCAAACGGATGGAATTATAGATGTATGCTCCTTCTCTTGTATTCATAATGAACGAATTATTTACAATAGTTTCATTCTGTGAATATAGACAATTGAGTCCGTCTTTATTTCAGTTTAAGATATTTCCTTGTAATTTCGAGTTAACTGCTCTTAATTCCACAATTCCAGCATCATTTCCTGTTAACAGACTCCCCTGTATCGTGATATTTTTGCTTTGATAATTACTAAGTCCTATAAAGTTCCCAATAAACGAACAATTTTCGACAAGTATGTCTCTTGAAAGCCCGATTAGCATACCAGTGTCTAAATCTCTGAACTGAAGATTTTTTATAGTGATATTACTTATGATCCGATTCCTATTGTGAATAAAAAGACCTGTTTGAAATCTCGGTCGGGCTTCTCCAAGAATTACGCCACTAATGGTGTGCCCGCTTCCATCAAGGGTAACGTCAGAACAATTAATGAAGAGTGGAAATATCTTTCCGTTCTGCAGAATATCACGTGATATGCGGTAATTTCCTGGTTTATCAATTTTTACCGGGCCAGTAACTTTAATAAATCCGTCAAGGAAGTATTCGGGTTTTACAGGTGTATTTTTGAGAAGAGTTGAGTTTGGAGTTAAATTTTCTTTCAATATTTATGACTGATTTTTATCTATTGCTCCAAGGAACTCAATGGCTGCCGTAGCATTAACAAGTCCATAGCCAAACCGATCGTCCCAGCCTGGAGGACCAAGGTCTGTTGCAGTCTTAATAACACTATCGCGTATCTCGTCTGCACTTTTTTTTGGGAATGCACTCCATAAGAGAGCGAGGACTCCGGCAACATGCGGGGCGGAAGCACTAGTACCGGAGAAAGAACCCGGCTTTCTGGTGCTGTCAAGGACAAGAACAATAAAACCTACACATAAGCACCCAGATAGGAATTTTTTTCGAAGATTTGTTTGAAATCCTAGTTGCAATTTGCGTATCGAGCCTATCCAATGAGCATATTTGATTAAAAAACTATCTCGTTTTTCTGGATTTAACTATAATTTGAGTTTAACATCGCAAAATCTCTTTTATCAATGACATTTCGGTACTTCTATATACTTTGAAAACGCCCAAATATGGTCTCATTTGAAATATTCATTCTAAATATTGGATATTGACTGTGTACAATATTGGACGGTCCAATCATTGTGCTACCTGATTGGACTGGCTCTCTGATTATCTCAATAAACTATACTTTTAATAATAATCACAAAGAAGAATAAATATGACTATTGCTTCACGATTTATACGGATCGATGAAGAAAACTCGATCCAGGTTATTTCTGCTATAATTATTTCAATAATTTTAATTTTTTATTCTGATATTTCCACACCCTTGGGGTTAATGACCTGGATACTTTATTTTATTCCACTCTTTCTGACACTCTACATTCGCTGGGTATACAGTCCATTCCCAGTCATAGTATGCGCAATTTTATTAACCACAATTAGTTTTTTTCTCTCACCTAAAGACATGTCTGAATTTTATGCATTGATTGACAGATTGTTATTTTATCTGTTAATTTTTGTTTCTGGTCTACTTATCTGGAGATATAAAATACATGAAGCAAATTTATGGATAAACGAAGAACGATATCGAAACATGATTGAATGGTTTCCAGAGGCATTATTTGTCATAAAGGATAAAAATATTCTGTTTATTAATCCAGCCGGAATTGAGTTATGTAAACAAAAAGGGTTCAAGGGAGTGAGCAGCAGTTATTTAGATCTTTTTAGTCCTGATGATCAGGAGAAAATACAAAATGCGATAATTCAGGCATTAAAAGGTGGTAAATATAAACTTGCGGATGTCAAAATTCCATGTCCCGAGGGATCGTCAATCTCTGTGAATATCTGGATTGGAGAAATAATATGGGACAATCTTCCTGCGGTTCAAATGATTATCCGAATCTGATTTATACAATTAAAAATTATCAAAGAACACTAAAAGCTGTTATTAGTATTGAAAAATGTCCAGTGAGAAAGCGTAATGCGCAAAAGTGTTTGATATTATGGCATGATATCAAGAAGATAGTGTTATAAATAAAAGTCAGGCGATTATATAAAAAATACAGAGACTTTTTCAGAAAAATAAGGGTGTTTAATGGGAGTTAAGCATATGACTCTTTATATTTATTCCAACACAGTACTTCCTTGCATTGATATTATATTCATTGATCCGGGCGAAGATTTATTCTCCATGGTTAATAATTTCCACAATCAAGTCTTGTGAGAAGGTCATATGAAGAAGAAACTTCAAATTTATTTGGTTTTGCTGTTTATCCTTTTGATCGTCGTTTTTACGTGCGTCAGTGCAACTCAACCCATACAAGCACCACCTACCTTATCTTCTACCACTACTTCAATCGAATCAACGACTGAAGCAACTAATACTACTTCCCTTCTTTTTCTGGGCAATCAGAATATAGCTCCGGTAATCTACCTGAATGGAAATACCCCCTCTGGAGTTGCAATTGACATTGTACACGCGCTTGCTTACCATATATCACAACCTATTGAAATCCGGGCCATGAACTGGTCTGAAGCACAAGCACTTGTTGCCCAGGGTGATGCAGATGCCCTCATTCAAATAAACCCAACAGAAGAGCGTAAAAAAGTATATGATTTTTCAGATCCATTGCTTGAATCACATTTTTCAATTTTTACCCGTGCAGATAAAATAGGAATATCGGGTGTCTCAAGTCTTCGTGGTTTAAAGGTTGGAGTCGAATCGGGAGGCTTCCCCCAGCATCTTCTAGAGTCCGATCCTTATATCAAATTAGCAATAATTCCCAATTTCACTGAAGGATTCAACCTACTGAATGCGGGTTCACTTGATGCTGTTTTGGTGGACTACCGTGTTGGATCCTATATTCTAGCGCAAAATAATATTAGAAACATTAAGGTAACTGGTGAACCTATCGCATCCTCCAGCTCTTCATTTGCGGTAAAAAAAGGAAATACAAAGCTGCTTAATGAAATCAATAGTGCATTACAAATTATCAAGGCTGATGGTACATACCAGAAAATTATCGACAATTGGAAACCAACAGAGACGGTTTTTGAAACTCAAGAGCAGATCACGAATAGAATTTACTACGGAATTATACTTATTTTACTCATATTGTTCCTGATTGCGTTTATTTGGACAGTTACGATAAAAAAGGAGTTGACCAAAAGAAAAGCTGCTGAAGAAGAACTTCAAAAGTTGTATTCCGAACTGGAACACCGGGTTAACGAACGGACTATGGATCTCAGACTAGCGCAGGAAGCGTTGTATCAGGTAAATAAGAAACTTAACCTCCTAACTTCTATCACCAGACATGACATCAACAATCAGCTCATCGTTTTGATGGCATTCCTTTCACTATTAGAGAAGAAAAACCCGGATACTGCATACAGCGAATATTTCCGTAAGATTGAAAATGCTGCAACACGGATCTCCGTTATGATCCAGTTCACTAAGGAATATGAGAGTATTGGAGCCACAGCACCTGTCTGGCAGGACTGCTGTATTCTTGTTGATAAAGCGGCTAAACAATCACAACTTGGAAAGATAATTGTAAATAATAATCTCCCTACCGGTTCAGAAGTATTTGCAGATCCATTAATTGCAAAAGTCTTTTACAACCTTATCGATAATGCGGTGCGATACGGTGGAAATATTACAATTATACGGTTCTTTGTGCAAAAATCAGGTGATGATCATCTGATTGTGTGCGATGACGATGGCGAAGGTATTCTAATTAATGAGAAAGAGAAGATCTTCGAACGAGGATTCGGAAAGAATACAGGGCTTGGTTTAGCCCTTTCCCGCGAAATTCTAGATATCACCGGCATTGATATCAGTGAAACGGGAGAGCCAGGGAAGGGAGCACGGTTTGAGATCAAGGTGCCGGACGGAAAGTGGCGCTTCAGAAGTGAAGCTAGTTAACCACTGGTTCCCTTCTATCATTTATGCCTAATAAGTGAAACCAATAAATACTAACAAGATTTGTATTTGATTATCCGAATAAAAAGTAAAAAAACAGAGTTGGCGATCCATGAATGACAAAACAGTAATAAAATCAGACTGGGATAAGGAAGGTTTCTCACAAAGATTTTCTAAAGCAGCCAGTATTCAGATACCCATGCGAGAAAAAATGTTTAAAACACTTTTTTTATTCTTTAATTTCCATTTCAAGCATGAACCTAGTGTCAGAATTCTTGATTTGGGCTGTGGAGACGGAGTTCTCATTTCTGAACTCCTTAACATGAACCCCAATATCAAAGCGACCCTTGTTGATGGATCAGCTGAAATGGTGGATCTTGCTAAAAAAAGATTTGACGAAAACAAATCTATCGAGATAATTCATGCAAGATTTGAAGACCTTATAACTACCGAAAGTTCCCTGTTACAATATGACCTTGTGATATCTTCGCTCGCCATTCATCACCTAACGAAGGATGACAGGAGAAAACTGTTTGTTTTCATTTATTCTCACCTGACAAAGGGAGGTTACTTCATCAATATCGATACAGTCCTTCCACCTGAAGGAGAAATTGAGGAATTTTATCTATTATTATGGGAAGAGTGGATAGACGAGGTGTCAGGAATCACGGGTGAATCAGATAAGTACCATGATCTGATTTATGGACATCACCAAAGTCTCAATCACCTTTCCAGAGTCGCACCTCTCGTGGAGCAACTCACACTGATGGAAGAAACCGGATTTATTGATATCGACTGTATAATGAAATATGGTATCTTTGCAATGTATATTGGAAGAAAGCCATGATATTTTAATTAAATTTTTATCAAATATATTATTATCTTGTTTTCCGGAGCGGTTAGTCCATTACTGACTCATCTTCATTTACATAACGCCACTTTCCGACCGGCACTTAAATTTCAAACCTTGCTCCCTTTCCAGGCATTCCCGTTTCATGGAGAGTTATCCCCGTAATATCAAGAATTTCTCTTGAAAGTGCAAGACCGAGGCCAGTGTTCTTACCAAAACCTCGTTCGAAGATCCTGTCCTTATCATCAACCTGTACTCCAATACCATCATCCTCACACACAATTACCTTTTCTCCGTTTCTTTCCTCAATAAAGAAATGGATAGTCTGAATTTTACCAGCGTAACGGACAGCATTATCCATCAAATTATAACAGACCTTCAGTAACAGGGGGTCGGCAAATACTTCTAAACCAAGGGGGAGATCATTAATTAATATGACCTGTCCAAGTGGAGCTTCCTTTGAGGAATTATCTACGATTTTACGGGGATTCTGCCAAATCGGGTAATGAACTCCAATTTGCTCATATTCTTTCGTAAACCTGATCATGGATGAGATCCTTTGTGCAGCTGTTGTGGCCATCAGTAAGTATTCACTAAACTGAGAATCAGGATGGATATTTTCAAGAATAGAAATGTAACTCATCAGTACCGTCAGCTGGTTGTTTATGTCGTGACGGGTGATACTGGAAAGAAGGGTTAGTTTTTTGTTTGCAGTGGCGAGAGACTTTGAAGATTTCATGAGCTCCTGTTCATGGTATTCCATCTCCATCTCAAGTTCTTTACGTTCAGTTACATCCCGGATGCTGTGAACTGTACCGACAAGCGTCTTTTTATCATCAAGAAGACAGATACCATCCTGGTTTGAATCAAAAGTGTACTGCCAGTTTAATGCTGCTTCACGGAGTGCTTCTTCAGCAAGTTTCCTATCTGTAATGTCACGTATGGATTCAATAGCGCCGATGCGATTACCTTTGGTATCAAAAAGTGGTGATCCGGTCACCCAGATATATGCTCCTTTTCCACCATATAGAGCCGGTGCAAATACTTCCGCATAAAGTGTGTTGCCTTTTCTCCTGATATACTGGTATTTCATTTTTATATCGGTATCGTCTAAATCATAGAGGTCAAGAAGATGTTGCCGCCGTTCCCCGTAGAATGGAATGGTGAAAGCATGGTCCCCTTTACCAATCATATCATTCTTACTGATTCCAGTCATCTTCTCTATCGCATGGTTCCAAGCTATAACTATTCCCTGGCTGTCAACGACAACTGTTGCATCAGGAAGAAATTCAATAATATCATTAAGTTGCTGTTTAGATTCTTCCGATGCCTGTTGTTGCTTAGACAGTTCATCCAGATTGGCCCGGAGTTCCTCTTCCGTTGCCATTATTTCTTCATAAGAAACATTGAGCTCCTCATTTTTCTTAAGGATTTCCTCTTCCGCCCGTTTTCTCTCTGTGATGTCGAGCAATGAGATAATAACTGCATATGGTTCTAGATCACCATTCCTGAAAAGAGGGCTTGTATTAATACTGACCCATGAAAACTTTCCGTCATTACCAGTTATTCCCATTATAACGTTCTCACACGCTTCACCGCTGACTAAAGTACGTATTGAAGGGTGATCAGACTCTGGGAATTCTGTCCCGTCTTCATAGATTGTTTTCCACTTCTGGCCAGTTGTGGTATGACCTATCATCTCCATGGCAGTGACGCCGAATATCCGTTCAGCAGCCTTGTTCCAAGTTAATATTTCACCGGTTTTTTCCTGAAGTATTATTGCTTCATTAACTGAAATTACAATGTTTCTAAACTTTTCTTCGCTTGCTTGCAGCGCTTCTTCCTTCAATTTTCTCAGAGTTATATCTTCAAGCGTCTCTACAGCCCCGATAATGTTACCACTGGAATCCCTGATTGCAGATGCTGTGAAAAAGAGCCAAACTCCATCCGGCCCCAAATCCGGAAAAAAGTCAGTAGCTTCGTAGGCATCTTTAATGTACCTGGATTTTTGATATTTCCCGTTATACCATTCAGGTATCTTTTCAATAAACCCATCTACGAGCAAGTCTGCCAATAATGGACGTTCTGTTTTATAAAAAGCTCTCCAGGATAATTTGGTCCCTAATACTTCCTCGGATTTAATCCGGCTGTATTGCGCAAGTGCATCATTCCAACTGATGATCCGGTGGTCCTTATCAATCACAAACTGTGGAATAGGTGAACCATGAACTATTCCCTGTAATTTTTTCTCACTTTCATAGAGTGCCTGTAAAGCAAATTTATTCTCTTGAAACTGCTGTCGTAATTCTTCCTCAGAAGATGCTATCTGCTCGTATGCTGCCTGAAGTTCATAATTCTTCTCATTCAGGGCAATTTCTCTTTCCTTCAGTTCAGTAATGTCCCGTCCGACCGACTGATATTCTTTAAGATTGGATTCTGAATCAAAAATAGCCCGGTCATCCCACCTTTGCCACCGGATACTCCCATCAGACATGATTATTCGCTGTTCTACAATGATATGCGGGTTATTCGCGTTTAGGGAAGAAATGAGCAGGGCTACCTTTTTTTTGTCCTCTTCAGGCATTTTTGGTTTGAATTTGCTTCCTGTAATCTGATTTCTTTCCATACCAAAATATCTACAGTATGCATCGTTAACAAAGACATGGGTCCCATCAGGAAGAAACCTGCATATAAATTCAGTCTGGTCTTCAACAACATTCCGGTACCGCTCCTCGCTCTCTTTTAATAAAAACTCTGTTCTCTTTCGGGATACTGCATACCGGATCTTGTTTGAAAGCTCTGTAAATTGAGCTTTTGGAGGACCGCCTTTCTGAATATAAAAATCAGCACCACAATTGAGTGCTTCAATTACTACTTCTTCACGCCCCTTTCCCGTAAAGACTATGAAAGGAGTTTTGTTACCCATTTTTTTCAGATGGCGCAGGAACCGGATTCCGTCCATTCCTGGCATTTCATAATCGGATATGATAGCGTCGTAATGGTTGGAATTTATATTTTCGAGCGCTTCATCCGCTGAATTAAATGTTTCGACGAGAATATTTCCGTCCTTCTCCAGATATATTTTGCCTATCTCCAGAAGTACAGGCTCATCATCAACATAGAGAACCCGAAGTTTATCCTGCATTGCTGTTCTTTTTATGTCTGACAATATGTACTAATTTGTATCAGGACCAGATAAAACATATATTCCCTGCGATACTTGTGTAACTTAAGTGAAAGACCACTAAAATTGTAGGGAATTCGAATTTATATTATTAATACATGGATCAATCATCTTCTTCATACAAGACAATGACGATGGATGAGCTTTACAATATTCTATACATGCATCTGATAAATTAAAACCAGGAACATAATTGCTACACGGGGAAAGAAATTCCTTGCAGGCAGGACAATCAATATTCTCTATACATTCTTTACAGTACATAATCATAAAGCAGCTCTCATTATTTTGATTAGAGCGACATGATTTGAAAATTTCACAACCAGGTGATGTATAGTTGTTACTGCTTGAACAGTTTGATTCAAGATTACAAGCAGGTTTTTTTTGTAACAAAATATAACTTCGGTTCAGATTAATCTCCCCCTCTCCCGGGTTTCATTCCCTTTTATTTTTATATGATTTAACGTTAGCTAAAATAAACCATGATGAGTCGATGACACAGGCCTAACTGATGAAAAACATTAGTTATTTGTTGTAATATATTATAGGCAGAAGAGGTTGTTTAAATTTTAGGGCAAGACCCTGTCAAA
>Ga0209083_1000089_pt1 | contig 138669 bp, 118 predicted proteins | sample AM7aDNAmetaG_FD_184132 | JGI IMG/M metagenome (GOLD analysis project Ga0209083, IMG submission 184132) | Freshwater microbial communities from Finland to study Microbial Dark Matter (Phase II) - AM7a DNA metaG (SPAdes) (version 3) | ecosystem: Environmental > Aquatic > Freshwater > Lake ... | reverse complement strand
TGTTTCAATCGACGCGCCCAAGCGCCACTGCAACCCATGATCTCAACAATCTCGCAGGTCTGCATTCCCTCGTCGTAGAGAGCCATCACACGCCTGCGGAAATCCAGCGAGTATGTCATTCGTATCGCGCTCCTTCTCGACACGAAGTTATACACTGCCAGTTTGGCAGGCGCTAGGGTCATCTGCAAACCGCTCTAGTCCGCGCATCGGCGCAGCGCTGGCGGACGCTGGGGTGATCAGCTCAAGCGTGGGCTTTCTCGTGTCCTTTGGACTGTTCTGGTCAATCTTTGAGTTTGCGACGATTGCCGCCAACTCGGTGTTTGGCGCGCTAATCAACGATGTGGTTCCGCACCGGCTCCTGGGGCGTTTCTTCGGGTTGTTTCGCGCGCTCAGTCTTTTGGCCGGGATCATTTTCAACTACTGGCTGATGGGGAAGGCCGAAACGTGGTACGTGTGGATGCTCTGCGGTTTTGCGCTGCTCTATGCCGTGGGCTTCACACTGATGTGCCTGAAAGTAAAGGAGGGGCAATATCCGCCGCCAGAGACAATCAGACGGCCGGGCATTATTGCTTCGGCGAAGGTGTATCTCTCAGAGAGTTTCACGATCCGCTATTACTGGTGGACCTTCGCTGCAATGGTCGTTTCCGAGATGGCGTTTTCGCCGATCAACACGTATAGCCTGCAGTTTGCGCGGTCGCTGGGGATGAACATGGATTTCTATGGCAAGCTGATCGCGCTATCGTATGTCGTCTCACTGTGCCTGGCGTTCTTCCTGGGATGGCTGGCCGACCGTTTCCATCCCCTGCGCGTGGGGATCGCATCGCTGGTGCTGTTTGCGGTATGCACTGCCTGGGGAACCATCTACGCGACGACACCGGGCAAGATGGGCATCGCCCTGGTGGCGCATGTGGTCATTTCGGGTACCTACTACACGACCACCGCGTCACTGAGCCAGCGGCTCTTTCCCCGTCTGAAATTCGCGCAATACGCGTCGGCCCGCGGCATCCTCAGCGCGATCACCGGGATGGTCTTCACGCCGGTATTCGGCAAGATCATCGAACTGACGGGCACGCAGTACCGGTACACCTATCTGATGAGCTGCATCCTCTGCTGCACCGCCATCGGGCTGCTGCTGGTCGTTCACTACCATTTCATGAAACTCGGCGGGCCGATGGGCTATATTGCTCCGGAGCGCAACACGGGCGACGCGGCGTGATGACCCCGACGGTCGCGGCGCGCTGCCCTCGCGTACCGCCGCCGGGCCATGTACGATTCCACGCATGACACTTCAACAGTGGCTTGACGAACGCGGCGGGAGGATTCTGGACCAGAGGGACAGAGAGTTTGCCAGGATACGGACCGCCAAACAGGTTGAGGCAATTCGACAGAGGATGCAAGAAATCGCGCAGCGGCGTCTGGGGCCGTGGGTCATGCGGCAAGTGGCCAGGTCATCCCAGCCGCGCGTGATCAAGAATGGTGAGATCCGCGGCGACGGGTTTGTCGTGGAGAAGTTCCTGTTCGAGGCAATGCCGGGAATGTGGGTGCCGGCCGTGTTGTGGAAGCCCGCCGACGCAGTGGGACGCCGCCCGACAATCGTGATGCCCGTGGGGCACTGGTGGGAGGGAAAGGCCCAGAGCATGTATCAGCGGCTTATGCGCGTACTGGCCCGACGGGGCATCATCTGTGTGAGTTTCGATGGCGCGGGTCAGGGCGAGCGCGTAGAGCCCTACTCACCGGCCGTCGCAGAGGGCATGAGGGATAACCGGGCAATCTGGGAGGTCACGCCGACGGATAAACGCTGGGAGCCCCTGCCATGGGTGTGGAACGATGCCCCCTGCCACGGCTGGTTCGGATGCAGCAATGTCACCAGCCTGCACAGCGTCCTGGGTGATCCGGCCTACCTGCTCGGGATTTCGCCCGCCGGCTATTCCGCCATCGCGGGCAAGCGACTGATTGATCTGCTAGTCGCTCGGCCGGATGTTGACCCGAGCCGCCTTGGCGGCTGCGGAGCCAGCGGCGGCGGCACCGACTTGCGGTATCTTCAGTCGGTGGACGACCGCCTGGCCGCGATTGCGCCCACAGGCATCATCAGCAGCATCCGGAATATCCACGGAGGAGATGCGGATCAGAGCTTGCCGGGGATCGTAGCCGACGGTGCCTCACATTCGGATTTGCTGATCTGTCACGCCCCGCGGCCGATGCTGCTGGTGTCGTCCACGGAAGACAAGCATGACGTAAAGAAGGTCGCCGATTTCTATCGCCCGATCTGGAAGGCGGCCGGGGTGGAAGGCAATATCGAATGGGGCATCGGCGAAGGCGAACATGGATTCCCCAAGCCCAGTCGAAAGATCATCGCGGAGTTCCTGCTGCGACACCTGGCCGGCGATTCGCGTCCCGTGCAGGCGAATGAGGATCGCGAGGAGGAAAAAGTATTCGAGGAGAGTGAACTTTGGGCGACGCCCTCGGGCAATGTGAGCCAGGAAGATCCTCGATGGACCATCGCCTCAATCCTGGGCAAGCGAACGGCGGAACTGCGTCGCGGACGCCGGCCATTGCGTGGCAAGCTGCTGCGTGCGGCCGTGCTGGCAACACTGCGGGAATCGGAACGGAGCGTCGGCAAGAAGCCCACTGGTGTGACAACCAGTGCCAAGGAGATTCGCTGGATGAGCGAGGGTGTCCCGGTACGCCTCGCGGGGAAAAAGGGCGACCAACTGATTCTGCTCACCGAGGCCGGTATTGATGGGGCCGGGAAAACCGCTCTTGGCCGGATGCTGAGTGAAATGGGATCCGATTTCGTACCCATTGACGTGCGTGGCTGCGGGATCAGTTCGGCCGGGCCGCGCATTCAGCAGGGGCAACTTCTGCGCTGGCTGTTGACAGGAACCGACTCGAACCTGGCGAGACATGCGTTGCACCAGGAACGCACGCTGCTGGGGATGCGAGCGGTGGACCTGCTTCAGGCGGCGACGGTGCTCGGTGGGCGCGTGACCGTGGCGGCCGAGGGAGCGATCGGGTTTGCCGCGATACTGGCGGCATTCCTGAAGCCACAGGCATTTGATCGTGTAATCCTGTACCGCGCGCCGCTGAGTTGGGAATCGCTGATGGAAATCGGAGGCCGCGCGCACAACTTTGCGCATTATCTGCCGGGCGTGCTGGAACTGTTCGACATTCCGGATCTGGTCCGCGCGATGCCACGGGGAATGGTGACGTGGATCAATCCGACGGATGTGAGCGGAAGCCTGGTGGATGTTCGCGAACGCGCCAAGCCGAGGCGGTCGAGCGCAGTTATCGAACAAACGCCCGCCGCGCAGGCGCTTCGGCAACTGCTGGCGGTGTGATGGCCGATATGGTGAGCATCAGACCGTAGCACACTCGCGCGCGTACTGGATGCCCAGGGCAATCTGGTCCAGTCGCTTGGGAAAGAAGCCGACGGCAACGGCATCCGTCGGACGGATGTGCTCGTAGGCAAAACGATAGGCTGCGCGCACATCCTCCTGCGTCGCACACTTGCGCGTGGCGGCCAGGATCTTGAAGGCCAGAACGGGCTTACTGGCGACGGCGATCGTGCGGCACATGGCATCGCGGTCGGCGTCATCGTAGATCTCGCCGCCGTAGTCCGCCGAAGCGGCGCGGTTGACGATCGCCGATTGCCGAATGCGCCCCTTGCCCGGGTCATAGAAGCAGCACATGAGGAAGTCGACATCCCACTGCTTCTGCTGGGCATAGTCGATGATCTCAGGCTTGTGCGAACAGAGCCCCACGGCGACACCACAGTCGCGCATGCACTTGAGGTAATCGGCCGTCTTGTCGATCTTGCCCTCCATCCAGAAGCGATCGGTCTGGGTACCGTGATGGTAGATGGCGTCAGCGCCGGCGGCCGCGCACACGCGGATATTGCGGAAGATATCGTGCATCTCGCTGGCGGTCTGGCAGATGACGTTCATAGTGCCGCCGGCACGGCGGTACAGTTCAAGGTAGCCCAGGCGAGTGTAGTCGCCGCGCACCACGACGGTCTTGATCCCGAGAGACTCGGCGTGCCGATACATGGCAACCACGTTCTCTGCCGTGAAGTAGGCGGACATCTCGGCATTCATTGCATCCGATGCGTGGCTGTTGCCGCAGACCGGGTTGTGGCCCACCATCAGGCGCGATACGCGGACGTGACCGAAGGCGACAGTGTCCGTCGGCCCGGGCACCGGCTGATGCGAGCTTATCTTCGATGCGGGGGCAGTCTGGGTACTCACGTAAAACTCCGTTCGATGCAACGACGCGCAGCCAGGGAACATCCCCGGCGTTGGACGGCAATCTACCATCCGCCGTTGTGGTGGCAAATGCCCGCTAGCGGGCTCATCCGGCGGCGGAAGGACGAGGCGCCGGCACGCGCACCACCTTGCCGGTGCGTACGCTCTTTGTCGCCGCTTCGACAATCGTGACCGCCCTGGCGGCGTCCTCGATCGTCACGGTCGTGGGCCGCGTGCCAGTCTCAATGCATTTGAGGAAGTACTCGATCTCGTACTGATATCCCATACCGGGACGCAGCTCCGGATGGTGCGGCGGCTTGTCATTCTCACAGATGGTCAGCGGGAGCTTCTCACCGATCACGTAGGTGGCCGTCGCCCGTTCAAAGTTGATCGTGTACTGCATGGTGAACAGGAAGGTCTTGGACATGCTCCAGCCGCCCTCGGCCACCACCAGGGGCACATCGTCGTACTCGTAGTGGGCGACGACATGGTCAATGCCGGCGGTGTAGTGGCTGTAGCCGCGGGCGAAGACGCTGCGCGGCATGCCAAAGAGATACTGGATGAAGTCCACATCGTGGATGTGCAAGTCGAGGATGGCTCCGCCGCAGGCATCCGGGTCGAAGTAGAGCGGGGTCTTGGGGATTACGCACAGCCGGCGGAAGATGGCGGAGCGCACCTTGCCGTAGCGGCCATCGCGGATGGCTTCTTTGAGCCAATCCCACCCCGGCCAGAAGCGCATGCACAACGCGACCATGGCGACGGTCTTGGCCTTCTTCGCGGCGGCAACGTACTGCCTGGCCGACTTGGAATCCCGCGCCATGGGCTTTTCGCTAAGCACGTGCTTGCCCTTTTTCAAAGCAGCGATCGCGTATGGCACGTGCAGCGGCGTGGGCAGGCAAATGTCCACGGCCTGCACATCGGGGTCATCAATCAGTTTCATCCCCTCGTCGTACTGGCGTGCCGAGGCGTAGTCGAACCCACCCTGCGCCTGGCCTTCGATGTTCCCGGCCATGCGTTCACTGCCGTTGAGGCGCCCGGGAATCTTATCGCTGATCGCGACCACCCTGGCGTTGGATAGCTTCTGGTACACATCAAGGTGTGTGAGGCCGATGAATCCAAGGCCGATAAGGCCGACGTTAACCATGGTGAACCTCTTTGGGTCTAAAGCGCCAGAATCCTGTCCATCGCCACACTCGTCCGCTGCAGCACGCCGGGATCCCATGGGATCATCTCGGCGGTCATCGTGCGGTCGTACCCAATGGCTCGCAGAGCCGCGATGGTTTGCTGCCACGGCACATCCCCTGCAAGCAGATCGCAGAAACCATTGAGGTTGCCGATGGCGTTTTTGTAGTCTTTCACGTGAATGCGCTTGATGCGTTTGCCAAGCAGTTCAATCCAGTGTGGCGCATGCTGGTGATAGCCCAGGCCATTGCCGATGTCGAAATAGATGACGGCTTTGGTACTTTTGAAGGAATCGACGAAGTCGCGGAATTCCAGGGGCGAATAGAACAGGCCGTTCCACACGTTTTCGATGCCCAGTTCAACGTTGACCTTCTCCGCGGTATCGAGCAGTTCCTTCGCGGCCTCGCGGGCGCGCTCGAGGGCGCGGTCATAGCGAATGATGACGTCTGGCGTGATGGGGCTTTTCACGATACCTGGTACGTACAGCATGGTCTGACATTCCAGCCAGGCGGCGCGCTGGAGTGCCGCCTTGTGGATATCGATGGAACGCCGACGCGTGGCCGGATCATCACTGGTTGGGTTCACACCCCAAGTGAGTCCGGCGGCCAGTGTCTCGACCTTTACGCCGGATTCGTCGATCATTTTCCGGTACTTCTGGCAGTCGGCCTGCGATGTGCTGGTGGATAGCACACCATCGGTGCCGATGCACAATTCCAGGCCCTGGTAGCCGGCATCCTTTGCAGTTCTCAAGGCATCGGCGATGGGATGTGTGCCGGCGAGGCCATCTTTCATCGACCAGTAGCTGATAGATTTGATCATGTGATTCACTCCTGTGGAGCAGACAGGTCAGTGCATTTCGGCTTCGACTTTGCCAATTCCCGGGCGGTAGTAATTGAACTGAACGTTGGGATGGTCGGCCAGCAGCGACATGGGACACGAGCTGTCGGGGATCTTCTTGGAGATCATCAGGGCTGTCAGGCGCTGGCCAAAGGGATTGTCGTGCATGCCAGCGTGCCAGATAGAGACTTTTTCGGCTTTCCACGTTTCGAGGGGTCCGACGGTGGCCGCCTGCGTGGGCACACCGGCGACATACCCGCCGCCGCTGGTGCGGGCGTTCTGGATGACGGTCATCGGGTGCAGGTCCGTCACCCGCGCCTTGAGCTTGCGAAACTCCTGCGGGCTGGGCGGGGCATCCTTGTACTTGCCGATGCGCCGCGGCGGGTCGTTGAACGCCCAGTGCTTCACCTCGCCCTGCCCTCCCTGCATGACCAGACAGCGCACCTGGTCATAGCTTCGCGTATATGCATCCAAGTCGCCGGTGGGGAAATGAAGCTGCGCAGTGAGCATCCTCAGCTTCTTGTCGATGCGATGGAAGCACAGGTCCATGTCAGCCTTGGCAAACGACAGCGGGTGACTGACCGGGACGGGTTTGCCCTCTTCCACCCACTCATCCATCCCCCAGAAGTGGGCGCTGCGCACGTCAAGTTCCAAGGCATTCACGATGCGCGCCACCAGCGGCAACTGCTCGGTGGGCCCGATCGGCCCGCAGATTCCCGCGGGATTATCGGGCGTGGACTGCCGCCAGGCCTGGATGTATTCCAGCGCCTCGGCCAGATAAAAGTCTTCCAGCGTCTCGTAGAACACGACCTTGAAGCCTGGACGCGAAAGCTGGAGAAGGTCTTTCTCCTTCAATCTCGCGGCATCGGCAAGCAACTTGGGGTCCAACGTTGTGTAATCCCACCAATCGGGGGCGACTTTACTGATCGGGCGAGCCATGGTGCGCGGATCTCCTTCTTTAGATGACGGCTCCCCCCTGCTTCCGGGTTCCAAATAGTTCCTGGAGCAGGTCGCTGTGCGGATAGGCGTGCCCGCGGTGCTGGACGAACCCCTCGGCATAGTCCGCACCGATGAGTTGCCCGCGGTGCCGGCCATGGCGTTTCATGGCCTCGAGGTACTCATCCATCCCATGATGCGCCCGCAGCCACTCGCGCTGGCTGGCGTGACACGCGAGCATTTCGGCCTTGCGGTCGATGACGCTGGAGACATCCACCAGCGTCGTCGGCGTCACGGGATTGCCCAGTGCATCTCGCCCGTCCATCGGGTCGCAGTAATAGAAATGTGGCACGACGGAGTCGGGAGAGCGCGGCATCTGCGATACGTTGGGCGCTCCATACAGGAACGTCGCCGCCCTCGCTACCAGCGAGCACTGCTCGTGGTCCATCATGTAGTCTTTGGGCGCGTGCGAAAACACAAGGTTTGGCGTAATGCACCGGAACAGGTCATAGGCTTTCTGGATCGTAGTTCTGTCATACACGACCAGTCCGTCGCGCTCGTTGAGGCAGTGGTAGGTGCCGTCTACCAGGCTGGCACTCTTGGCGGCCTCTTTGGTCCGGAGTGAGGAGATATCGAAGGCATTCTGAGTCATCGACCCGCAGTCGCCGGGCGTGCAGGTGGCGATGTGCACCTGCCAGCCGCGGCCGGCGAGTTGGATGAGGGTTCCAGCGCACAGGATCTCGGCGTCATCCGGGTGGGCCATGAAGGCCAAGGCAACCTTGTTCATGCGTGGTCTCTTTCAGACATTGGTGCCCTGAATAGGGCCGATCAATGGTGGCGCTGCCTTTGCACTTTGTCAATTGGATATCGCTCGCTCAAGCCGAGATTTCACTGGCTAAACCGACACGGTCGAATATCATCACCAACATCGCCAGCGTTGGTCGTTAGTAAACGGCCATCCATGAAGTCCCGGTCACGGGGCTCGGCGGATATCCAGGCATACCAACGGGAGCGGTTTATGGTGCGAAGCATCTTCGTTCTGGCCGGCATCCTCCTCACAGGAGTGGCAACCACTATGGCAGATCAGAATCTCCTGACACTGGGCAATGGACTGGATGCCGCCAACGTAACCAGCCGCAACGGCGCCAAGCTGAGCGTCGAGCAAGGGGTTCTGCGCATCACGACGGCAGCTCCCTCGGATGAACCGGGCTTCACGCTGAAGCCGACACAAGGCAAATGGGATCTGTCGGACCAGCTTTACGTCGCCGTAGACGTCCGCAATACCGACCAGCGGCCGGTCACGGTGCGCTGCCGACTGATGAGTCCGAGAAAGACGGCAGGACAATTCGACACTGCCGGCCAACATATCTCCCTTGCGCCCGGCCAGAGCGGCACGATCAAGGTTTGGATCCCGCGCGGCACGCCGGAGTGGTCAAAGGTGCAGCTCTTTGGCATGCGCGGCTATCCGTGGGGCATGTCGCTGGATTACAAGGACAGCGCTGGATTTGCCAGGAACGTGACGGGGCTGCAGGTGTTCCAGCTTTCCGTTAAGGGATCGCAGACGTTTGACGTCACGGCCATTCGAGCGGCCGGTGAGCCGGTCAAGCCCACCCAACTGCTGGCCGACCCGGACCAGTTCTTCCCCTTCATCGACGAGTTCGGGCAGTACATCCATGCTGACTGGCCGGGCAAGACGCATTCGGTGGCTGAGCTTGCTGAGCACAAGTCGGCCGAGGAGAAGGACCTTGCGGCGCATGCCAGCCCGGCAGGCTGGGATCAGTACGGCGGCTGGAAGGATGGTCCAGCGCTCAAGGCCACCGGTTTCTTCTACGCTGCCAAGCATGATGGCAAGTGGTGGCTGGTCGATCCGGATGGCCGGCTATTCTTCTCCAACGGCATGGATTGCGTCACGACCAGTGAGGGCACGACGCGGATCACCGACCGGCAAAGGTGGTTCAAAGATATGCCGGCGGAGGATTCGCAGTTCAAGGACTGCTACCGCGATACAGGCAGCGGGTTAGATGGCTACTACAAGGGCAAGACGTCGCGCTGCTTCGATTTCGGCCGGGCAAATCTGATGCGGAAGTACGGTACGGATTGGCAGCAGGCCTTCGCCGATCTGGCGCACCGGCGATTACGGAGTTGGGGCATCAACACGATCGCCAACTGGTCTTCGCCTGCCATCTATATGCAGAAGAAGACACCCTACACCGCCAACGTCAACTTCCGCAGCAAGCAGCTTTCGGGCAGTGAGGGCTACTGGGGCAAGTTCCGTGATGTCTTCGATCCGGACTTCGCCGCCCAGGTGAAGGCGGCGATGGCCAGGCAGGCCGACACGATCAACGACCCGTGGTGCATTGGATACTTTGTCGACAACGAGATCTCCTGGGGCGATGACGATGTGAGCCTGGCGGCGGCGGCGTTGGCCTCGCCGGCCGATCAGGCGGCGAAGAAAGCCTTCATCGACGACCTCAAGAGCAAATACGGCGAGGTGGAAAAGCTCAACGCCGCCTGGGGCACGAGTCACGCATCGTGGGATGATGTTCTTAAGGGTACCACACAGCCGGATGCGAAGAAGGCCCACGATGACCTGGCCGCGTTCCACATCAAGACGGCCGAGATGTACTTCAGCACCATCCGCGATGCGGTGAAGGCGGCCGCCCCGAATCACATGTACCTCGGTTGCCGCTTCGCCTGGGCCAACCTGCCGGCCGTGCAGGTGGCGGCGAAGTACTGCGATGTGGTCAGCTTCAACATCTACCGGCGCGATGTGGTCAATTACGACTACTCCAACGTGGCTGATGTGCCCATGATCATCGGCGAATTCCATTTTGGCGCGCTGGATCGCGGCATGTTCCATACCGGCCTGGTGCAGACGGAGAATCAGGCCCAGCGGGCCGAGGCATATCGGCATTACGTGCAAAGCGTGCTGAGTGATCCGCACTACGTCGGTTGCCACTGGTTCAAGTACATGGATGAGCCCACCACCGGCCGGCCACACGATGAGGAGAACTACCAGATCGGATTCCTGGATATCGTTGACACACCTTATCCTGAAACCATTGACGCCAGCCGACAGGTCGGCGCGGAGATGTACGAGTATCGGATGAAGGCGAAATAGGCGACGCCTACACCAGCCCCATGATCGCAGTTCGATAGCGCTGGACGTTAACCGTGACTTCTCGCGCTCTTCGGGCAATCACCGTCGGCTTGGGCGTAAGCAAATCCAGCACATCACACTGGCGCGGCAACCGAATCGTCCGTGGGCCGGTGGTGTAACTGGCCGTGAGGCCGATCATGCGGCTGTTGGCGAAGAACAGGTCCTCGGTCTCGTTGTAGATGTGCACCTTCGCGAGCCGGGCGACTTCGCGGATGAACCGCCCCGGCAACAGCGTCGTTCCCGAGTAGATCGAGGTCCAGGTGCCGAACTCCCGGATGGCCAGGCCGGGATGAAGCTCCACGGAGGCGAGGGGCGCGGCGTTGGCCTTGGGATGGCCGGCTTCGACAATGTCGCCGGCATATTCGGCTCCGGTATAACCCAGGACCGTGGCTTCGGGGTCATCTACGGCGAAGAGCGGTGCACAACTGGTGACGGGGGGAAACAACGGCCGCTCGGGTGAGGCAAGTCGGCCGGAGAGTAGTTGGCGGGCACATTGGCCAAAGGCGTAACCATCGGGCAGCGCGCGTTGCAGTGGATGCATACCGTCAGCCACGTAGACAGTCGGGCAGCAGCGGTGGTCATGCACGCGGAAGCGCAGGCCCGTCAGGGCATGCATGTTCCGCACCGACAATGGCCGCTTGGGCGAGGATGGATTGGCGAATCCCGCGCCCCAACTCCAGAGGATGGTGGCGCCATCGCGCTTCAGAGATTCCAGAGACTTGCGTGCGGCCGCATCCGGAGCGGCGGCGAAAGCCACGATGAATAGCTTGTACTGGCGACGCGGGAATCCAGGCTGCAACAGGTCGTCGGTGCAATAGCCATCCCAGGGCGCACCGATGCGATCCAGTTCCTGGATCATCTGGCGATGGCCCAGGTTCTTACAGATCCGGCCGTTGCTGGTCATGTACGGCGCGGACTGGCGATCCCAAATGACGGCAATCTGGGCGCACGGTTTGCCCTTGTGGCTCAGGTTCCATTCATCCAGCCATAAAAGCCGGCGGAAGGTCTCGTGCATGCGCGGGTGCTGATACCATTGCCACTGGAAATCCCACCACCAGCCGTGGCAACCGGCCGTGATATCCTGAACGCCCTGGCGCAGCAGGATGTGGCAGAAGTCCTCGACGCTGTGGGTATCGCCGGCCCAAACCTGAATGGCATCGTTGCGTGCTGGTGGGCGCTGATCCTCTTCAGCGATGAAGGCTTTATGACGAACCCGCAACCCGCCGGTGAACGTGTGCAGGGGCTGGGCATCCTTGGGCGAGCGGCACTCGTATGGCGGCGGCCCGGCGAAGAAATCGACGCAGGGCGATTCGCGCACGGGCAGATTGCCTTCATACAGTGAACTGGGGTCGTCAATGATGGGTTCATTGAAGAAGCCGGCCAGAAGATTCGGCGCCAGCCGTTTCATCTCCGTCGGCCCGGCCAGCACGGCCGCCGAGTGGAATTCGACGAAGAATTCATGTGCATCCACATAACTCTGGCGAATCTGCGGACTGTAGAAATCGCCGATGGCGAGGATTTGGCCTGCTTTTCCTTTGACCAGCCCAGGCGAAGTTGCTGAGTGCTCGGGCGATGGTGGCTGCGCCGATTCGAAGGTCACCCGCGGCTGCTGCCAGGCCTGGCGCAGAGCTGCGTCTGTCTTGTATTTGCGCTTCAGGAATTTCCGGAACTCGACGATATAGACCGGAGTGCCTTCGGCAAACACCCAGCGCGGATCCATGCGATAGCAATACCATTCCTGCGCCCCGCCACCCTCGAACAACATCCCGATGATTCGGTCTTTGCGCGGCAGATTCTGCACGATCTCCACATGCCGACGGGTGTATTCGCGCATCTGCTCTCGGACCAGGGGGCTTACCAAGGCGTAGCGCATCCCCTCCTGGCGGAAGCCGCGCTGCGGCGGGTGCAGATCCAGAAGACGGCCCTTCTCATCCTGGCACATGTGGTCGGGATGCTGCTGGGCCCACTCTCGGCTGACCACAAAGTAATGGCCGAAGATCAGGTAATGATCCTTGCCCAGATCCAGGATTCGGTTCAATTGATTCTCAACACGGGCGCGATGGACATCCCAAGGGTCATCGGGGTCTTGGAGGATGGTGCAGACGATCAGCTTGTGGCCATCGTCCACGAATCGCTTGATGTAGTCATACTCGGTGTGCAGCCGGTTGCGATAGAGAAACAGCGGCAGGACCTTGCCATCCACCACCATCCTCATTGCGCCGTTGACGTTCTTAATGCTGGCCATCGTTGTCTTCCCTTCGTGCCATGCGTGAGTTAGAGGTCTATCTGAGACTTTCTACCGGGCTTTGTACCACACCCGCCGGCTATGTCATCGTATGTTGATGCTCCCGTATTTCATGTTCTGAGCGGCCTCAAGCACCATGACGATGATCCAGCTTGTATCCCATGGGTTGTATCCGCCATCCCAGGCCTTCTGGTCCAGAGTGTCGCCCGTGTAGCCGAACCTTCTGAAATGCTCCTGGAACTTTTCCGGATACGTCGATATTCGTGGACAGAAGCCCCACCGCGTGTGGATGAACTGTTCTCCCTGGCGCCCCGGCTTGTCAAAGAACCAGTCGCCCTTCCCCTTTGATATCCCGTGCGAAAATGCTTCGAAGATGATCTTCCCCATTTTCTCGAAGAGCGCATCGTTCGTCCTCTTGCCGTATTCAAACATTTCGATCGCGGGAAAGAACACGTCCAGGTGCTGATTTTCTACGGAAACCGCCGGCCATCCGGTGCTCTTAAAACCGTGTTTGGCGCAAATGCTATCTTCCTTGAACGTCAAGTCCCAGAAGTACACCCAGGTCAGGAGCCAGTCGCCGGAAACGTCCGCCCAATCTTTGTACTTTTGTTTCTCTGTAATGTAGTAGAGGTCCGCCGCCGCGATGAAGAAGGGAACCGCCGCTTCCTTGTCTTCGCAGCCCGAGTCGAGCGTTGCCTTGGAGAAGGGCGTATCGAACTTGTCGCCTCCCGTTTTCCAGTATATCTCCAGCATCCTCTGGGCAGACAGGAGATACTTCTGATCCCCCGTGACCTTGTACGCCCCCAGTATCGCGCAAATGCAGGCAGAGCCCGCGGAACTGATCTCGTCCGAGGCCGAGGTCCCGTCAGCGAACCACATATACGGAGGAATCTCTTCCTTGAGCAGGTGCGCCTGATCGGCAAAGAAATCGGCCGCATCGCGAAGAGCGGATATCCATTCGGCCGGCACCGGCTGGTTTCTCCCCTTGAACAGAAGAATCAGTTTGGAGAGATTCCAGAACGTCTCGCCCAGCGCTCTCGAGGAGAACCGATCTTCCTTGAAATACTCCTCGCCCATCCATTTCGCTTTATCCAGAAAGTACCTGTTGTAGTGAAGGCCCTTCGTCTTCGTCTTACTAGACTTAAGGAAGAACTCGACGCACTTCCTCGCGTGTTCGACCATTTCTCTCTTTCCGGACTCAAAACCTTCCCGCGCCGAGCAATACGCCATCTTGAACGACTGGCCGGTCCAGCCCCAAAGGAAATACGGAGGCCGAAGATAGATATTGTCCGGTGCAACGCACAGGAACCCGGCAACCTTTCCGTCGTCATACCACCTTTCATTCAGCGCCTCGGTCTTGAGGGACACCATCTCATCAACCGAAAGAACGGGCGAAGACTTCGGTTTGAAAAGCTCGAACCCCGTGCGAACGATGTCGCGGAATCCGTGGCCTTCGTGCGTGGGAACATCGAACCTGATCACGAACGACTTTGTGATTACATCGCCTGCAGCCAACTCCAGGTAGCCGCTCTCGACATGGGCACTAGTGTTCTTGTGCCCGTAATTCTCATCCTTTGTACCGTTAAACGACACAGAGCCTGAGGCCGCCATGAGTTCGATGCCATGGCTTCCGGCTCTGTGCACGCCCAGGGACCACTGCGTCGCTCCATGCTCCGGCATGGTAAAGAGGGAAACATACCTGCTGCCCTCGTTCTCCTTCCATTCGACATGAGCGCAGGGTATGGGGTATCTGCTCTCCTCGGCCACATACGAAGCCCCTGCCTTTCCGGAAAAATGCGGAGCGACCTTTTCCGGATCCATCGAAGGGTTATCGTTGTAGATGCTCATCGGAAGCGTGACTTTCTCGCCTGTCATCTGGTGGTCGATGACAAAGGCCACACCGGCATCTTTCATATCTGTGAGCGCTGTCCATGCGCAATCGACATGGAGCGCATCGTCCCTGAGAGACATCCTGGCGCGCACTTCAAACCTGTCGCTTCTTCCCAAAACATTCAAGACGCCTTCTGAAGCTTCGTGTCCTGCTTCTATGAGATCCAGCGGCCTGTAATCCCACGGCCGCGATAGAGAGACCCGCATCAGGCTCGAAAATTTCAGCTCCAGCTTCATCTCGCTGCTGATAAGTGCCAGCAGCACATCTCCTTGCACGGAACTGGCCTCCATGGACATCTTCCATTCCGCGTTCTCGATACGGCTGCGCACTGCCATACGTTCCTGCCTCTCTCACCCGGATTGAAGCCCATCTGACACGTAATGCTTTATTCGGGAAAGTCTATATTATTGGAAACCCCATGACTTCCAAAGAACGAGTTCTAGCCACTATTCGTGGAGAGCCTGTGGATCGGATCCCCGTCCACCATCTCCAGTTTTCCGGCGATGCTGCTCACAAGATCGTCGGGCGGGAATGCCTTGTCGGCGGCGCCTTCCTGCAATGGAAAGCCATGCATGCCCTGTGGAACGGCCCTGACGCCTATGCCGAGTATCGGCAACGATGCGAAGAGGATGCGGTGGCCGTGGCCCGGGCCTGCGGGCATGATATTGTGCGCCTGCAGTACTGGGCATGGAACGGCGGCCGGCCAACACGAAAGATCGACGACTACAACTTCCTCTTTGGCGATGAAAACGGCCAGTGGACGCATTACACCTATGACCCGATGCTGGAACTGCTGTTAGCTAAGCAGGGCCATGGCCGAGGGGGCGTCGCCACATCGGTCGGTGCGGTTGTAGCCGGTGAACCTGATGAAGCGGTCTTGCGCCAAGAGGTCGAGAAGGAAGAGGCACTGGCGGCTTCCTATGTCGCTCCCGAGGGCATTATCGACACCATGAAAGCCCAGATCGCGCGCTATCCCGATCTGCTGGTCAAGTCGGGCGGCGATACCGTCTATGTAGACATGGACTCATCGGCCGATCTGCTGTCGATTGCCCTCTGGCCGGACCTGATTGCCCGCAGGTACATGGCTCGCGCCAGTCGCATCGCCAAGGACATTCCGCGGCTTGCGCGCTCGGGTATGCAGGTGAACTTCACCGGCTGGGACTTCTGCTCCAATCAAGGCCCGGTCATCTCGCCCGAATCCTTCCGCGAGGTTCTCACCCCGGCACTCAAGCTGATCGTCGACACCTGCCATGCCAACGGCATGTACTACTTCTACAGCGGGGATGGGAACTTCTGGGTCGTGGCCGACGAATTCTTCAATGCTGCCGGCGTCGACGGCTACTTTGAGGTCGATCGCAGCGCCAGCATGGAACTGCGGCCGCTTCGGCAGAAGTTCCCAAAGACAACGTTCATCGGCAATATCCGCGTCCAGGTGCTGCATTTGGGCACCAAGGAAGATGTGAAGCGTGAAGTCATGGATTGCCTGGAAGCGGCTCACGATCTGGGCGGAATCATCGTCGGAGCATCAAACATGATCATGCCCGGCACACCCCCCGACAACATTCACACCATGCTTGATGTAATAGAGAAGAACCGATAAGAGCCGCACTTCGGCAGAAAAGGTATGATTGTGACCAAGAAGAAATATGTGCTGGTGGGCACCGGTGGCCGCGGAGTGGGCATGTTTGCCCGTCCTCTGCTGACGACTCACGCGGCGAACGCCGACCTGGTGGGCGTGTTCGACCCCAACCCCAAGCGTATGGAAGGCGCCCAAGCCTGGCTGGGGCGGCAGCTTCTCGCCTTCAATGACTTCGACAAGATGCTCGCCGACACCCAGCCGGATTGCGTGGTGGTGGCTTCACGCGACTGCACCCACGCCGACTATGTCGTGCGCGGCCTCAAGGCCGGCAAACGCATTTACGTCGAGAAGCCCCTGTGTACCACGGCCAAGCAGTGCCGTGAGATCCTGGCGGCCGCTCGCGAAAGCAAGAACCTCTGCCTGGTCACGCACAACATGCGCTACGACCTGGCCTGCATCAGTATCCGCTCGATCGTGCAGCAGGAACGCATCGGCAGGTTGCTGTTCGTGCAGTTGCATGAAACTCTGGACCGCAGCCACGGCGCCGACTACTTCCGCCGCTGGCACCGTAACCTGGCCAATTCCGGCGGGTTGCAGATCCACAAAGCTAGCCACCACTTTGACATGCTCAACTGGTGGATCGGCTCCAAGCCGGCCACGGTCCGTGCACAGGGCGGCCTGCACGTCTATGGCAAGAACAATCCCTATCGCGGCCGATGCTGCCGCGACTGCCAACACACCAAGCATTGCCCGTTCTTCGTCGACTACAGCAAGATCGACGTCTACAAGAAGCTCTACTTCGACGCCGAGGCGGTGGACGGCTACCTGCGCGATGGCTGCGTGTTCGATCCTTCCATCGATATACAGGATCAACTTTCCGTTCATATCCGTTACGAGAACGGCGTGGATGTGAACTATTCGCTCTTGGCGCACGCGGCGTACGAGGGAATGAACGTCACCATGGACGGCACATTGGGGCGGATGGAGCACTCCTCCTCGTACATCCCCACCGAGATGGCGGCCTATGGCCTGATCGCCGGTGAAAAACAGCGCGTCATCGTGCCGGGATACCCGGTGCTGGATGTGCCGATCAACCGCGGCGATGGCGATCACGGCGGCGCTGATCCTTCCCTGCGTGCCGATTTCTTTGACCGCGACTGGTCGCTGGCGCCCAACAGCCAGATGGCCAGCGTCGACCAGGCCGTCCAGGCCGTTCTGATTGGCGTGGCCATCACCAAGTCCATCCAGACGGGCGGCACGGTGAATGTCCAGGATTTACTGAACCACGATTGAGGTCGTACAAACATGGCACAGACTCTGACGTTATCGTTGCGCAGCCAGAAACAGGTACAGGATGCCGGCGGGCGGAACATCTGGCAGGAAGTAATCCAGCCGCTGACGCTGCCCGCCGACCAGGTCGCAATCCTGATCTGCGACATGTGGGATGCGCATACCCAGGAAGGCGCGGCCAAGCGCGTAGACGCCATGGCCCCGCGGATGAACAAGGTCGTGGCGGCGGCCCGCACCAAGGGCGTGCATATTCTGCACGGCCCCAATGACTGCATGGACTTTTACACCGATCATCCGGCCCGCCAGCGCATGCAGGAGATCCCTGTCTGGCAGCCGCCCAGCCCACTGCCGCACGATGAGCCGGCATGGCCGCTTCCCCAGGAGAGCCAGCAGACCGACACGCCGACGCTGGACCGCAAGCACAATCGCGTCCCCTGGACGCGTCAGCACGTGGCCATCGAGATCGACCCCTCCCGCGACGGCATCGCCGTCAGCGGCTCGGAGATCTACAGCTACATGCAGCATCACGGCATCAAGCAGTACATCATCATGGGCGTGCATACGAACATGTGCATCATGCACCGAACCTTCGCCATCAAGCAGATGGTGAAATGGGGTGTGCCCACCGCATTGGTGCGCGACATGACCGATGCTATCTATGATCCGTTCAAGCCGCCCTACATCTCGCACGATGAGGGCACCCGGATAATCGTCGGGTACATCGAGAAATTCTGGTGCCCGACCATCGACAGCAGCGAGCTAGCCAAGTAGCGACTTGGCATAGGCAATATCTTCGGCGACGAGGCGATTGACCGAGGCCTCGTCGCTGTACTCGGCCGTGAGGCACAGCACGCCGCTGTAGTTGCGCTTCTTGAGTTCGGCGGCACAGCGTATCCAGGGAGCTTTGCCCTGCCGGCCGGTTGTCCAGTAGTACTGCCACGTTGACACTTCGGCATCGGGACCATTGGTTCTTTGCCAGAAGGCGTTCTTCCAGTTGACCATGGCCAGGTATGGCCAGGCGATATCCGCGGCGATCTCCGGATCCTCGCCGTTGAGAGCACAGTGGCAGACATCCCAGACGATGCCGACCTGGCGCGGCGTAAAGTGCCTGGCGATCTCGCGGCAGCCGGCAACGTGCGGGACAAAATCATCACAGTGATTCTGCAGACCAATCGTCACGCCATGGCGATCCAGCGCGCCGGTCAAGGCCTGGTACTTGCGGATGATCCGCTGCTCACACTCGCTGTAGCTCTGGTCGTAAGGTGTGTGCTCGCACACGCGGATGATGGGAATGCCGCACTGCCCGCAGGCGGCGATGGTCCGCTCATCCGTTGAGCCGGCGATGCTGCAGATCTTCAAACCGTGATCGGCGAGGATTCGCACGGCCTCGGGCAGGCCCTTTTCGATGGTGTCAGGCTCAACCTGGAACTTGGGGCGGACGGGCAACTCAACGCCATCGAAACCCAATGCCTTGATATGCCGGGCAAGTTCCGGCAGCGGGGTCTTCCATGCCTTGGTGAATACCGACAGTGTCATCTTCTGATTCATCATTTGCCTTTCTCGACAGGGATCGTGAATGTCTCGCCCTGCATCAGCTTGTGGTAGCGCTGGCGCAACTCCTGCGGCAGCCGCTCGCGCAGTTCATCGGGATATCCCCGCGTCCAGAAGGAGTTCCTATCGGTTACCTCATAGGTTCCGAAGTGCTGGGGGAAAATGTACCGCGGGTTCAGGCGCTCGGCCAGGATGGCCGAGCGGTCGATATACATGTTGTGCACCGTGGGCGAGATGAACAGCACATCGATGTCGCGCAAGGCCAGGTGTTCTTCCGTGAGCACGGAGTCGCCGGGCTGCAAAACGCGCATGCCAGGCAGATTGAAAATGTAGCCGCAGCTCTGGGCGATGGAGGTAACAAAATCCGGCTCGCGGGTGAGCACCGTAAAGTCCTGGTTGCCATGGATGGCGTGGAGCGGCTCGACGCGAAGGCCCAGAACCTCCAGCGGGCGGAGCGGTTCGGCAACGACAATGCGATTGCTCGCGATCCCGGCCTCCTCCAGATGCTTCAGGCACGTGCGCGGCACGACAAATGTGCAGTTGCCGCCGGCCGCAAGTGTGCGAAGCGTGGGCAGGTTGCAGTGATCGCCATGGTGGTGGGTGACGAATGCCAAATCGAGAAGGGGCGCCAATTCCTCGGCCGTGACCGGAGGAGGCGCGAGCTTCTCGGCGGAGACCAGATCCAGGTCAGTCGCGATGAGTAACGGTTTCGTCTTGATGAGCCACCCGCCATTGCCGACCCACCACAGGCCGATCCCGCATTCATGCGATCGAATTGCCTCCAGACATGGAGAAGTCATATAGCTTTTCCCTTATTGAATCACCGCAAGCATACCCGATCCAAACCGCTGCTGTCTCATCCTCGCCCCGACATGGCAGCAGCACGGCCATAGGCCGCCTTCGATTCTTCCATACGACCCAGATCGCGCAGCACGTTGCCCAGGGTGGTGTGATAAGCCGGGTCCATCGGATTGGCAGCGATGGCCTGGCCGAGCAGACTGAGGGCATCCTGGGGTTGGCCGGCCTGCCAGGCCAGTGTGCCCAGGCCGTGCAGTCCGCCGGCGTGACGAGGATTGCTCTGCAGAATCTGACGATAGAGGAGTTCCGCCTGGCCAAAATCTCCTGTCTGGCAAAGCCGGCCGGCCAGTTCCACCGCGCGTTGATGATGCCAGGCGACGCCTCCGGTTCGCGCAGATGCAGTCGCCTCTGCGCCGCCGGGGGCGGCTTGCAGTACCTTGAACAATTCCTGCATGACTTCGGCCATGGCGCCCTGCCAATCGCCCTGCTGCTTTTGCCGGAAAAGCCGCATGGTTGGATACCAGTCGCTGCTCTCGCCAGAAAGCAGCCAGCGCCAATCGGGCACCGAGCACAGTACGGTCCATACCGGCCTGCCCATCGCTCCGGCAAGATGCACCACCGAGGTATCGGTGGAAATAATCAGATCCAGGTTGGACATCAAAGCGGCCGTATCGGAGAAATCCTGGATATGTTCCGTGAAGTCCAGCAGCATCATGTTGCGCGGTGAATTGAGCACCTCGGCGGCCGATTCGCCAATTTGCAGAGAGTAGAAACTCACGCCTGGGACCCTGGCAAGCGGTGCGAACGCGGCCAGCGAGGCCGAACGGCGTCCGTTCCACTTGTAGCCGGGATTGCCCTGCCAGTTGATGCCAACTTTCAGGGGACTCGTATCGGCGGCGAGACGCTGTTTCCACTGCTCAACCTTTTGCGCGTCGGGTTTGAGGTAAGGCAGCGCTGCGGGAATCGTCTGCAACGATGTGCCGAAGATTTGCGGCAGACTCAGTAGCGGCAGATGCACATCAAATGGTGGCGTCGCGGCATCACTGGCGATGACCTGTGACAAACCGGGCATTCCCTGAAACAGGCTGACGGTCTCGCTACGACATTCCAGGATGACTCGGCCAACCTTGGGCGTCACCATCGGCAGATAGCGGATGAACTGAATCGCATCGCCCAAGCCCTGCTCCGCATGTAAAAGCAGCGTCTTGCCGACACCGTTGGCACCATCCCAGAGCGGCTGGGCGCACTTCCGTAGCGGCGAGGGGAAATTGGGGCATTGCCAGCGCCATTCGAATTCCTGGAATCCCTCTACCAGCCGCCCGGCCAGCAGGAGGGCGAAACCACGGTTAAAGTGAGCGAACGCATTGGCCGGCTGCAGTTGGATTGCCTTGTCATAACAGGCAATGGCTGGATCGATCTGGCCGCGATCCAGCAGGCGGTTGCCCAGGTCATTCAGGACGCTCATATCCTGGAGGTTGCCGGATGTGCAATAGCGCTGGGCTTGATCCAACAGATCCTGGACGGCCAAATCACTCATATCACGCCTCGACGAAAGAGGTGCGGATTGAACATCACCGATTCTTCAACCGACCGCAATGTAATGGGCCAACCCAGCAGCCACAAGCGGGCTTGCCAGTCACGGCGATTGCATTGGTCAAAAGAGGGCACGGCGTGCTGCCGGGCATATGCCTCGGACGGCCGGAGGATGTGGATAAGTGAGCAGGTGCGCAGGTTCTCGGAAGGATACCCCCGTATCGCTATGTGTGGTGTTGGCAAGGAGTTAGGTGACGATCGGGGGAGGAGGTGCGCAAGTTCGGTGCACTTGTGGATAAGTCCTGCTGGAATGACCCCCGGCGCACCGGGATTTCGCTCTGCTGAACAATGACCAGATCCCAATGGCCAATGAATGACCCAAGCACCAAGGACCAAGGTGCTCAGGTTCGCGTGCGCAGTTGGCGGGCATCGGTGATCCTGATTACTGACGGTGACAAAGGTGCTCAGGATCGATTGCGCATCTCAGGAAGCAAGTCCCACTTGTCGGGTAGGGATTCGCATTCGGTTGTCAAATAGCATGGCCGGGGTACGGCCGGGGCACCAGGAAAGATGCGCCTCTACCCTACGGGATGGTTTGCAAGATTCGATAAATGGAGATTGAGGATTGGCAAGGGTTTACGAACGGCGAGAAAAATTCGCATTATTTTAGGCGAGCCGAGGCATGTGGATTGCTGGCGGAGCGACGGTTTCACCGCAAAGGAACGGTGCGTCTGCGATTGCTGAATGGATGGCAGTATGGGTCATTCTCCCCCCGTGACGTATGTAGCGTGGGCTGCTACAATACTGGTGTCATGCGAGTCGATCTGACATTGCAGTTTCCAGGGGCATTGGCCGAACAGGCCCAGGCTCAAGGTCTGCTGACTCCCGCCGCCATTGAGGCGATGGTGCTGGCCGAACTGCGCCGCAGGCAGGTCGAAGTGGTGTTCTCGCGGATCGACGAGCTTCGCGCCGCCAACGGGCCGGGGCCGGATCTCGATACGGTTGTGGAGGATGTCCACACACTGCGCAAGGCCAACCGCGATGCGCAGAATCGTCGCTGATACAAACGTGGTCGTCTCCGGGCTTCTGTGGACTGGCGTTCCACAACAGGTGTTGGATTCGGGGCGTTTTGGGGTAGTAAAGATCGTTACCTGCCAGCGATTGCTGGACGAACTGAGTAACACGCTTCGCCTGCCTAAGCTCCAGAAGGCCGTTACGCGAACGGGGCTGACGATCGATGCGCTGGTTCATGCCTACAGCCTGATTGCCGACGTGGTGGAATTGGGCGATGTTCCGCCGGTGATTGCCGCCGATCCCGACGATGATGTTGTGCTGGCGTGTGCTGTGGCTGGAAATGCCAGCGACATCGTCTCCGGGGATCACCACTTGCTATCGCTGGGAAGCCATGCGGGCATTTCGATCCAGCCGCCGGCACCGTTCCTGTTGCAGTTGCAGCGTCTACGGAACTGATCGAGCGCCGGAGATACGAGCGGAGACTGTCGATCTGGGCATGGACCCGGAACGGATATGAGCCCGTTGGCCGCACTTTTGGCGACTTGGCGGTTGTCTGGAATGGAACCGCCAGGACGCTAGGGAGCTAGGAATGCCGGGTGGGGCGCGAGGAATTGGATCGCATGGCGCGTTCCGGGGAGTCTGCGAATCCAGACCCGTTGTCCGCCACCGCGATGCGGTTGCGCATCCGCTTGGCCTGAGCGTTAGGATACCGTAGGCTGATGCGTGGCATGCTGAGCTTTTTCATTCACCACTTCTGGATACCGCTGCTGCTGACTGCAGCCGTGACGCTGCTTGCCCCGTGGGGGCTGCGGTTTGCGAGACGTTGTCGGCGGCGCACAGGCACTGATCCATACTGCTCGCAATGCGAGTACAACCTCACTGGCCTGCCGGTATCCACCACCCGTTGCCCCGAGTGCGGGCATGAAATCCGCCAGCCGGGCGGGACGGTGATCGGCCAATCTCAGCCGTATCGTCTGCGAATGGTGTTATTACTGGCGATGTCCGTCGCTGTTCTTGCCCTTACGGTGCGGCTCTGGCGGCATGACATCGCCACCTGCGATTTCTATCGCCTCCGCACGGAGGCGTCTCTTGTGGAACAACTGATCACGCCCGGCGGCCGGGTGGATTCATACGCCTGGCGGGAGATGGATCGACGGTTGAGAGAGGGGAGTCTTGCCGCGAGGAACATACAGAAACTGATTGCCTCCGAGCTATCGGCCGGGGACCTGTTCATCCAATACCGTGACAACTTCATGGAGGCGTGCCTGTACCGGGACGCCCTCGACGATGGGCTCGCAGAAAAAGTGTTGTTGGGCAGGCTGGCGGCAGGCCGCACGATCATGCCGACGCCAAGGCCTTTCACACGGCGATTCTGGAGGAATGCCGCGCAGGGAATCCTCGGTAATCCCAAGGGAAACTGGAACAGCCAGCAGATCGACTATGTGCTGCGATGTGCCAATCTGGATCTGGTATCGCGTGATCGTTGGCAGGAGTTTCACAGGGCGAGGCTGCTGTCGCGGCTCTCGGTGGTGTCGCGCAAAGCCGTGGCACCGGGCGAGTTCTGGCCCGTGTGGATCGATAACGGCACCTGGGATCTGAGTCCCATGACGATCACGGTTCAGCGCGTTACGGTTGCCGGGCGGCCCTGCACATGCAGCGCCCGCGTTGAGAACAGCCCGACAGGCGCGAGCATCAACTGGGGAACCGTTGACGCGAGCGCTTTAGCCAGCGATTCGCCTACCCCTGGCGACTACACGGCGACCTTCGATCTCCATATCGAGCATCCGCAACTGGTCTTCAACCACGCATACGAGTGTCGCGTGAAGATTCTCAGCCCAGGCGAAACGGGCGTGACAGCTGTCAGAGATGAGGCAACGAGATCACAGATAATCGGCCAGACCAAGCTCTGGCTACAGCCCACAGCGTCCGGGCATCTTTTCTACTGCTCGACAACCGGCCTATCCGTGGCGTTGGCCGGCACGTTCTGCGCCCAGACGCCTGCCGGTCCGGTGCCATTCGGAGGTGCGATCTGTTTGCATGGGACAAACACGTGGAGCAGTGGCCCGATCAAGGCGGCCCCTCCGTTCCGCGTGACCTATGAGCCAGATCGCGATGCCGCCCTCCGCGATCCAGGGGTTGACTCGTATTACGCGCTGCCGATTGACTTTGGCATCATCGCCATCCGGCCGTAGTGCAGGCCATGGCCGTGTTCTGGTCCGCATGGATCGCGCCGTTCGGACATAAACACTTATCGGAAATAGCGATATGGATATGTATTACACGCGGTGAAATCACGACATAAACTAACCACATGCTTTCGAGGCTCCTGGCACAGCGGCTGATTCAGGTCAACTGGGCGAGAAAGCGTCAGAGATCATCGGTACGCAGCACCTATTGGGGTGGGGGCGCCAACGATCCCTGCTTCAAATTCGACAACGATACCTAACACGCTGGTGAGGTTTAGCACGGTGTGCGAATAGGACCTGGGAACATAAACAATATCCGTGCTTTGTTGTGTTAGCTCCACGACTTCCACCGCCGCCCGCAAGCCCGCATATTCTTTAGCGTACCATTCCTGGACGGTGTGATCGGAGGGATAGAGCTGGTAGTACTTCTGCTGGTAGAGTGATCCGAGTTTGCCGGGGGCGGCATCGAATAGCAGCCACTTCTTTTCGCCAGTGACCAGGAAATTGAGCGCATCGCCATGTTCATGGGGAAGTGCTCCGGTATTTGCAGGCCCAGAGAAGAAGATGTGCCGCGGTACCTGCTTCCGGTCGAAAAACTTGTTGGGGAAAGTGAACTCGTCGAGGAACACACAGTCTTCGGTACGTGTAAAGGTGTAGTTGCTCTCGGATTTGGTATCGAAGAAATCACTGTATGTCGTAGTGTTCTTTGATCGAACGGGACGACCATCCTGGTCGTGGGTGTATTTGCAGACCACGCCACCGTACTTGGTTTTGATGTATTCGGGAGACCACATCGCCAGTTTCTGAAATTCAGAAACGCCCCCCTTAATCAATAACGGCGTTCGCGAATTGACGTGTTTTCTAAAGAGCGCGGGTGTTAGCAGCGCATTCTCTATAGTCATATTGCTGTTCGCCAAAGTCGTATTGGTGCTCATATCGAATGATAGGCCAGCTCCCGGGGAGGCCACCAGGAGGGGTCATGGCCCACGTATGATTCGTGCGAAGGATGTGTTAGGGCAGTTACGCCAATCAAGAGGCAAAGGTCGACCTTTTGGGCTGACCCTTTGGGCATTGCGGGCCAACAGGGGTGCGCCTACACTTGCCTATTGTAGTTTGCTATTGGCCAGGGGTGGTCGGGCGACGAAGTGTCTGCCTGCCCTGAGAATAAACCCTTAGAACCTGACCTGGTTAAGACCAGCGTAGGAAGGCGTTTGTGACGACTCTTCCATATATCCTGCCGCCGCTTGCCGGCAATGCAGCATCATCGAAGCCGAGTACCAATCCGGGGAGTTTTGCCAATCCGGCACGGCTGGGAACGCCATATGCGTTTTCTTCGCCTGATACGCCGGGGATGCCAGCCCCATCAGACATTACGGCGATGAACTTCGCTTCCGGTCGGGATGGCGATGGCAAGACGCAGCTTGAGTGTGCCCGGGCGGGGGTGATCACACCCCAGATGCGGCGGATTGCCCAGCGTGAACCGCACCTGACGGCCGAGCAGGTGCGCGTGGAGGTGGCGGCCGGGCGGATGATCGTGACGGCAAACAAGGCCCATCTGGCGCACCAGCTTGATCCGTGCGCCATCGGCCGGGCTGCTAAGACAAAGATCAACGCCAACATGGGTGCTTCGCCGGTCTCGTCTTCCATTGATGAAGAGGTGGAGAAGCTCAAATGGGCCATGCGCTGGGGCGCAGATACGGTGATGGACCTGTCCACCGGCGGCGACCTGAACCGTTGCCGCGAGGCGATCATCCAGAACTCGTCGGCGGCGATCGGAACCGTGCCCATCTATTCGATGATCATCGGCAAGTCGATCGAAGACCTGACCTATGGCGACATCCTGAAGGAACTGGAGAATCAGGCCAAACAGGGAGTGGATTACTTCACGGTCCATGCCGGCGTTCTGCGCGAGCACCTGCCCTATGTGAAGAATCGGATCATCGGCATCGTTTCGCGCGGCGGGTCGCTGCTGGCAAAGTGGATGATTCATCATGGCAAGCAGAACCCGATGTATGACATCTTCGATGATATCTGCGACATCATGCGCGAGTACGATGTCGCGTTCTCGCTGGGCGATGGACTACGGCCGGGCGGATTGGCCGATGCCTCCGATGAAGCACAACTGCGCGAACTGGCAACGCTGGGCGAGTTGACGGTACGGGCCTGGGAAAAGGGCGTCCAGGTGATGGTCGAAGGGCCGGGACACGTGCCGTTTGATCAGATTGAGTACAACATGAAGCTGCAGCGGCGGCTGTGTCATGGCGCGCCGTTCTATGTGCTGGGGCCACTGGTGACGGATATCTTCCCGGGATACGACCACATCACCTCGTGCATCGGGGCGACTGCGGCGGCGTATCACGGGGCGGCGATGCTGTGCTATGTCACGCCCAAGGAGCATCTGGGTCTGCCCAAGAAGGATGATGTGAAGCAGGGATGCATTGCCTACAAGATCGCCGCGCATGCGGCGGATGTGGCGCTGGGGATTCCCGGCACGCGCGACCGCGATGATGAGTTGACCAGGGCGCGGGCAGCGCTGAACTGGGAGCGGCATTTTGAGCTGTCGTTCGATCCGGATCTGGCACGGGCATATCACGATGAGGATCTGGGGGTGGATACGGACTTCTGTGCCATGTGCGGACATGACTGGTGCGCTGTGCGGATCAGCAAGGAGATCCAGGAGTTTGCCAGCGGCAAGGATGCGGCTGCCCAACCGGCGAAGAAGGCGATGCCGTCGCCGGGTGTGAGCGGTGATGGCAAAGAGGTGCTGCGACAGCGAGCGGTGCTGAGCGAGGCGGAGATTCGCCGGCTGGCGCATAAGGGAGAGAAGGCACCGTGCCATAGCGATCAGGTGGCGGATCCTCAGGAAGCCAAGCGCGTGCAGTTGCAGGTGCTGAAGGGTTAGTCTCTATTACGGCTTTTCCCATCCTTTGGCTCGCTCGACCGCGTTGTGCCAGCGGGCGAACAAACGGTCTCGTTCAGATTTGCCTATCTGCGGATCGTAGCGTCGTCCCACCCGCCAATTCGTTGCGATCTCTTTCTGATCGGCCCAGAATCCCGTGGCTAAGCCGGCGAGGTAGGCCGCGCCCAACGCCGTGGTTTCCGATATCTTGGGCACCTCGACGGGGACGCCGAGGATGTCGGCCTGGAACTGCATGAGGAACGAGTTGCCCACCGCGCCGCCATCAGCGCGGAGTTCGGTCAGGGCGATCCCCGAGTCTGCCCGCATGGCTTCGACGACATCGCGGGTCTGGTAGCACGCCGCTTCCAAGGCGGCACGGGCGAAGTGGGCGCGGGTGGTGCCGCGGGTAATGCCCACGATCAGGCCGCGGGCGTATGGATCCCAGTGTGGCGCCCCCAGGCCCACGAGGGCGGGGACAAAGTAGACACCTTCATTTGAGGGGATGCTCCTTGCGAGGGCTTCGGTCTCGGCGGCGGTGTCGATGATCTTCAGGCCGTCACGGAGCCACTGAACGGCCGCCCCGGTGATGAAGATCGAGCCTTCCAGTGCGTACTCGACGGGCTGATCACCGATGCCCCAGGCGATGGTGGTCAGGAGGTTGTGTTTGCTGGATACCGCGTTGCGGCCAGTGTTCATCAGCAGGAACGAGCCGGTGCCATAGGTGTTTTTGGCGAGGCCTGGGGAGTAGCAGGCCTGGCCGAAAAGAGCAGCCTGCTGGTCGCCGGCGATGCCGGCCACTGGGATGGATCGGGCGCCCAGGATTGCGGGATCGGTGTGGCCGAAGATGCAAGAGGAAGGCATGACCTGTGGGAGCACGGCGGCGGGGATGTTCAGGGCTTTGAGCAGTTGGTCATCCCACTGCAGCGTGTGGATGTTGTAGAGGAGCGTGCGTGAGGCGTTGGAGTAGTCGGTGGCGTGCACCCCGCAGCGCGGACCGCGCGGGCCGCCGGTGAGGTTCCAGAGGAGCCAGGAATCGATGGTGCCGAAGGCGATTTCGCCGCGTTCGGCTCTGGCACGCAGACCAGGTGTGTTGTCCAGCAGCCACTGCAGTTTTGTTGCGGAGAAGTAGGCGTCTATGACCAGGCCGGTCTTGGCGCGGATGGTGTCGGCAAGGCCCTGGCTGCGAAGATCATCGCAGATGCCAGCGGTGCGGCGGTCCTGCCAGACGATGGCGTTTGCGACCGGTTGGCCGGTCTTGCGATCCCAGAGGACAGTGGTTTCGCGCTGGTTGGTGATACCGATGGCGTGCACCTGGTCGGCGCTAATGGCCGCCCTGCCGAGGGCATCGCGCATGACCTGCAGGGTGACGCTCCAGATCTCTTGGGCGTCATGCTCAACCCAGCCCGGTTTCGGGTAGTGCTGCGTGAACTCCTGCTGGGCCTGGCCACGGATGGAGCCGGCCTTGTCGAAGAGGATGACGCGGGTGCTGGTGGTTCCCTGATCGATCGAGAGTATGAATGTTTCGGCCATGTGTGTGCCTCGCCGGATGCCTAATATGGATAAGCATAACAGACTCAACCAAAGAGGTGATGATGAACATGCGAATGATGCTGATTGCGGGTGCGATGGCGCTGGCGGCCGGGTGTGCTGAAAACTCGGAGTCAACGACGCAGAAGATCACCATGGAGCAGACTCCGGTGGCGGTCAAGCACGGGATCGAGAAGGCGTATCCGGGTGGGAAGGTAAAGGAGATCGAGAAGGAGACGTATAAGGATACGGGCGTCGTGCACTATGAGGTGGAACTGGTGACGGCGAAGGGGGAAAAGGTTGAGTTTGAGTTGGCGGAGGATGGGGAAGTGCTGAAGAAGGATTGAGGGTGCTGCCCGGGCGGCATGTGAACTGGTCAAAATCCAAGCATCTTGCCGTGGAAGTCGAGGGCTTCGCGGATGTGCAGGTCCCAGTAGTCCCAGGTGTGGGCACCGGGGAACTCGCGATAGGTGTGGTCGATCTTCATCTTCTTGAGTTCGGCGACGTATTTGCGGTTCTGGTCGATGAGGGAATCGTCGACACCGCAGTCGATGAGGATCTTGGGGAGCCGGCCGGCCTTCTTGGCCCGGCGGGCAAGTTCAATCAGGTCGTGGTCGGTCTTGCGGGGGTCCCTGCCGAAGGTGCGGATGCGGTCAGCATCCTTGGCCGGGTTGAGTTTCATTGAGGCGCCCAGCACGCTGCCGGAGTGACTATTGACGCTGGCATACATGTCCGGCCGGCCCAACGCGAGGCGCAGTGCGCCATAGCCACCCATGGAGAGCCCACCGACGCAGCGGCCAGCGCGGGTGGTCTTGGCGGGGAAGGTGCGCTCGACCATGTCGACAAGGTCCTTGGTCATGTAGTCGAAGTAGGCCGGGCCCTGGTTGTTGTTGGTGTATCGGCCGCGGAAACCATCGGGCATGACGACGATGACCGGGCGGTTGGCGACGTACACCTCGATGCGGGTGCGACGTTGCCAGATGGAGTAGTCATCGGACATGCCGTGGAGCAGGTAGAAGACGGGGAATGGACCGTGGCCGGAGTTGGGAAGAATGACGTTGGTCTGAACAGCTTTCCCGATGGAGTTGGCGAACCACTCAATGGAGCAGAATGACATGGGGGAAAGGTACCATCGGTGAGGCTGGACGGGAAGCGGGCGAGCCAGTGTGCGGGGGGCTTTCGACAGGTAGCGTGTCTGGAAGGCAGACATGGGCGGGTCCGGTCGAGATCGATCGTCCTAGATCTGCGCAATATTGGGCCCAGCGTGAATACGATACGCTATTCCGCGGGTGGAACTGGCACTGACAAATTGCGGCAGATGGAGCGAGCCAGATGTTTCTTGATCTCGTTGTGTCTGGGAATGGCTTCCTTGCGCCCGGTCTGCGGGTTGGCCCAGATGGAATGACTGCCACCTTCGCGAACGCTCACGCAGCCATGCTCGTGAAGGTGGGCAAGCAGTGCCCGGCGCTTCATGCCAGCACCAGTTCGGTCGTCTCGGCCTGGGGATCGAGGCGGAACACTTCTTGGCGCTCGGTGTCCAACAACAGTTCAATGGCTTGCTTGAGGTTGTCGAGGCATTCCGCTTTCGTCTCGCCCTGACCGTTGGCGCCGGGAACTTCCAGACAGGTCGCCCAGAAGCCCCCTTCGTCGGGCTCGCCATGATGAACAATGGCTGTGAGTGTTCTCATGCCGGAATTGTAGCCGTTCTGGTAGGCAGTGAGAAGCTTGCTTGATCGGCAGTGCTGAGGATGTAGATGGCTTTGGCAGCGCACCTCAATCGCGTACGGCTCTTCTCCACCGCGTTGATTTACCTTACTTCATCCCCAGCCGCGTGACGCGGTACTGGATGGCCATGGCGTCGGTGAGGGTTTCGACGATAGCGCTGTGGCCGGGGGTGCCGGGGGGCATGGGCTGGGCGCTGGTGAAGTCGAAGGTGGGGCTGCTGGTGGCCATCTGTGAGACGTGCTGCCACATGCCGTAGCGATGGCCATCATAGAAGCCGTCAGCGCCCAGATAGACGCCCGCCCAGAGATAAACGGTGCGCTGACTCAGCCGTCTATCCCAGAGCGGCGCGCCGAGCTCAAACTGCCGGCCGTCGCGAACGCCCAGCAGGTCCAGCACCGACGGACCGAGGTCGATATGGCTGGTGGTGTAGTTCAGGATATCGGGCTGCGCGAGGACCTGGGGAGCATAGAGAAGAAACGGGACGCGGAATGAGTAGTCGGAGATGATGCCGCCGGCGAAGTCGGGATCCTCGCGGCGGGTGCGTACGCCATGGTCGCCGCAGACCATGATGATCGTGTGCTCGAGCCGGCCGGCCTGGCGCAGTTGCTCGATGATCTCACCGAGCCACTGGTCCTGCAGTGCGATAACCGCAGCGCCCCGCTCGACGACGGTGTGGGGCTTGCCATCCACAATCACGTCAGGCCAGGGGGCGTGGCCGATCTGGGGAAAGAACAGCGCTGCATAGCGCTGGTCATGGGCGATCCAGCCGGCGATGTCATGCTTCAATTTGTCCAATGCCGAGTGGTCCAGTTCGACCTTTGTTTGCCAGGAGAGCTGATCATGCGCTTCGCCAAGCGTGGGCCTGGCATCGCCATATTGAGTCGAGGCCATGCCCTCGCATTGGTTGAGCAGTTCATCTTCAGCGCTGTCGGTATAGGGTTTGTAGGCGGCGGTGGTGTAGCCGATCGCGGAGAGGGAATGCAGGAATCCCGGGACATGATGGCCGGCCCCCTCGCCGTTGAAGAACGCCACCTCGGTGGGATACCAGCTCGTGGTAAGCGCAAGCACTGCCCAGCGGGTGTAAGGATAGGCGCTCACGTGCTGCGCGGCCACGAAGGAGTGTTGCCGCAGCAGGCGCATGTTCGGCGTCTGCGCCATCGATCCGGTAACGTCGAGGCAGCGCTGCGGGGCGGTCTCCATGACCAGGCAGATGACGTCGCTGCCGGCGGCGGCGCCGAAGTATTCGGGCTGGGGCTTGGGGTTTGGGGTGTGGGAGATGGCTCGCCATTTCTCCATCAGCGGCCCGGAGGCCAGGTCCGCATAGCGTGTGAGGTCGACATCCGTGGTGCCCAGGACGGCTCGGGCACATAGGAAGACAATATCGCGATGGTATACGGTGGAGACGATGGGAACGGCCCAGGCGATGCCGGTGGTGAGGAGCAGCAGTAACCAGAGGCCCCCGCCGATTCGTTGGATCAGCCAGCGCCGGCGGGAAAACCGGCCGGCCCAGTTGACGCAGAACGCCAGCAGGCCGAGCGCCGCGCAGGCGGCGACTACCTTGGTGATGATCCGACCACTGCCATACTCCCTGGCGTCATCCGGGTGCATCAGTCCCCATTGCACGGCGTCGCGCCAGAGCTGCCAGTTCTGGAAGTGGCCGACGACCCAGTGGCCATGCATCTGCACGATCAGCAGGGCGATGGTGAGCACAGCGACGCCGGCCGCAAGCCATATGCGCCAGCGCGGCCGCAACCAGAAGAGCAAGACAAGCAATACGGCCGGAGCCACGATCGTGCCGGTGAGCAGGTCCCAGCGGAAGAAGCTCAGGCGTTCCGGGAATGAGAAGAGGTAAGCGCGCGAGTCGGAGTTGGCGATCTCGATCCTGCCCTGGTACCGGCCGACGCAACGGAACCCCTCGTGATCCAGGAGCTGCCACTTGGTGTAGAGGGCAGCCGCCAGAGCTGGCAGCCAAATGACGAACAGGGGCAGAGAGATGCTGGTGAGGTAGCGCAGCGACGAGCGCACGGGTATCGCGCTGTGCTGAGCGCCATGGCTTGAAGGCGTGCGGAGCGGCAGAGGAGAGGCCCGACGATCTGACATACGGAGGATCATCCCTGTTGTGGCCGCTGCGGGTCAACGGCGAAAACGGGGGCATCTATGCCGCACAATGTCTAGCACGCGCCAATGCCGATGAGGCTGCTGTGACTGCTTACTCTCTGCCCGGAGCGACGAAGATGCTGTAGCCGTCGATCTGGTGGATGCTCTGTTGAGACACGAGGCGGCGGGCCTCGTCGGTGGTCAGGATATAGATTGTGTTGGGGAAGTAGAGGCCAGCCTGCAGGTCGGTGAGGGTCTGGCGGTTGGAGGCTTCCTTGTTGTTCCAGTTCATGCGGGCGAAGTAGCCGTGGTTGATGGCCATGCCGTGGTCGGCGGCGAAAAAGGCGAGGGGATGCCAGTCGGTGTCGGGGCTATCTGAGGGAACGAGAATGATCTGGCGATAGTGCGATGCGGCGGTGGCCCAGAAGGGATCGGAGAGTTGGCGGATGGGCGGTTGGGCGGTGTGAAAATGCCGGAGGGTGCTCTGCAACATGGGGGTGAGGTCAAGGATTTGGAGCAGGAGGACGGCCGCCAGAAGGTGGGTAAGAGTGCGTGTGGTGAGGTGGGAAGCGAGGGTGGCAAGCAGGAGAATGGGAAGGACGTAAACGGCCGGCCAGGACATGCGGCCGGTGGCGCGAAGGACTTCGCCGATGCCATCCCAGTAGTTGGGTAGAGCAAGGAGTTGTGTGGAGCCGTAGGTGATTATGGGGGAGATGGCGAAGAGGAGGAGGAGGGAGCAGATAAGCAGTAGTGGAGTCCATGTCACCGATGCCGTTGCCCCCCCTGCCGTGGGCGCGGGCGTAGTCTTTGTGGGGCGGCGCAACCAGATGACGAGCAGCGTGACGGCGACCATCGCCAGAATACCGAGGCCGAGGTAGGCGGCGCCCTCGATCTGGCCGGCGCGAGCCAGGGCAAAAGCGGGAAGGAAGAGGGAGTAACCGCGCGAGTCGATGGGGCTGAGAAGGTTCATCGAATAGGCACCGGCGGAATTGGCCGTGCGGGTATCGGAGAAGCCGAGGCAGAAGTAGCCGGCGAACCACATGGCGAGAAGAAGCGCTGAGAGGACGATGAGGGCCTCAATGCTGCCGGAGCGGAGTACTCGACGGTTGGCACGGTATCGTCGCAGCAGATCGGCGGACCAGATGGCGAGGACGAGGACGGCGAGGTAGAGGTGGATGAGGACGGCGAGGCAGGCGAGAAGCACCCAGATCACCCTGGGTCGGGGTATGGATTGGGCGGGCAAGAAGTAGAGATACAGCGCCCACAGGATGGTCCACTGCCCGGCGAGGGCGTAGTGGCCGTCGAGACGCTTGAGAAATATGAAAGGGATCGTAAAGAGGCCGGCCGCCAGTATCTGGGGCAGCAGACGATGCAAGATGCGGCCGCAGAGCAGCATGGCGAAGACGCCCTGCAGGATGAAGCAGAGCAGCAGCCAGAGGCCGGTGTATTGGAAGGGTTCGCCTAGCCAGGGCGAGAGCGGCTTGAATAGCAGCGCCAGCAGTGGGATCGAGTCGCTGTAGACAATCGAACTGCCGCTGGAAAGCCCATAGTTTGGGTTCAGGCCCAGAGGAAGATGCCACTGGTCATGGCGGAAGAATGACCAGCCGAGGTAGTGGGTCGTCGGGTCGGGCGAATCCAGCAGCCAGGTGATAGAGGAGGGAACGACGATCTGGAAACCCGCTAACCACGCAAAAAGCAGCAGACCCAGCAGCGCGCCGATAGCGGCCGGGGTGACAACCTGACGGGCGCGGACAAGCAAGGGCAGCTCGGCAGCTACTGAGGTTGGCGTGTTGTCGTCTTGTGTCATGCCAAACTTCCAACGATTTGCCTGAGCATATCGCTTGCCTGTACAGGTGCTTCATCTATATTTACACTACTTTTAACGATAAGGCGCGGCGCATCCCTGTCATGGCCCGCTGTTGCGGGCCTGAAGGCGCACCGTCAGGAGCGTTGAGTGAAGGTCATATCCAGATCCGTGGCGTTGTCTGCTCAACGGCCATCCTTCCTTTGCCTCCAAGAATTTATTGTTTGAGGAGTGACGCATGCCCAGTTACACAACGGCGGACATTCGCAACATTGTCCTTACAGGCCATGGTGGGGCCGGCAAGACCACCTTGGCGGACATGATGCTTTTCGCGGCCGGCGCGGTGAATCGCAAGGGCTCAGTGACCGATGGGTCGAGCTTCAGCGACTACGAAAAGGAGGAGAAAGATCATGTGCACTCGATCTACTCCTCCCTTTTGCATCTGGATGCAGAAGGGAAACGGATTAACTTTCTCGATTCGCCCGGCTCGCCCGATCTGATCGGGCAGGCGCTGCAGGTGCTGCCGGCCGTCGAGACGATGGTGATTGTGGTCAATGCCGTGGCGGGCATTGAAGTGGTGACCCGCCGCATGATGGAAGCCGCCAAACATGCGGGGATGGCGCGGGCGATCGTGATCAACAAGATCGATTTGCCCGAGGTCGACCTGGAAGCACTGGTCGATCGCATCCAGAAGACTTTTGGACCGGAATGCCTGCCGTTTAATCTTCCGGCAAATGGCGGCAAAGAGCTTGTGGATGTGCTCAAGAATAAGGATGGGGCAACCGACTTTGGCTCGGCCGCCGATGCCCATTCAGCGGTGATGGATTCGATCGTCGAGATGGACGAGGCCATCATGGAGAAGTACCTCGGCGGCGAAGAGCCGGACGACGCCTCGATGCATGCCGCTTTGGAAAAGGCGATGGTCGAGGGTCATATCTGCCCGATCATGTTTGCCGATGCCAAGAGCGGCGTGGGCGTCAAGGAACTGATCAAGGTAATCTGCAATCACTTCCCCTCACCGGTGGAGGCCAAGCCGTGGCCTATGATCACGACCGAGGGTGAGCCCAAGGCATTTGAATACAAGGATGATGCGACCAAGCCGCTGCTGGCGCACATCTTCAAGGTGACTACCGATCCGTTCATCGGCAAGCTGGCGATGTTCCGGGTGCATCTGGGCAAGGCCACCGGCATGACCCAGGCCTCGGTTGGCGGCAGCAAGAAGACCGTGAAGCTCGGGCATATCTTCCATCTCCAGGGCAAGGAGCATCAGGAAGCGACGGAATTGATCGCCGGCGATATTGGCGCGGTGGCGAAACTGGAAGAACTGCGCACCGGCGACATCATTCGCGATGATCCCAAGGCCGTTGCGCTCAAACCTCAGGCCGTGCTGTATCCAACGCCGATGTACGGCCTTGCCATCACTCCCAAGGCCCGTGGCGACGAGCAGAAGATCTCCGTGCAGCTTCAGAAGCTGGCGGAGGAAGACCCGACGTTCAAGTGGCAGACCGACCGGCAGACCCATGAGGTCGTCATCAACGGCCTGGGCGAACTGCACCTGCGCATGGCATTGGAGCGGATGAAGAACCGCAGCCTGCAGGTGGATACCCATCCGCCGAAGATCGCATATCGCGAGACCATTCAGCTCAAGGCCGATGGCCATCACCGTCACCGGAAGCAGACCGGCGGGTCGGGCCAGTTTGGTGAAGTATTCCTGCGCATCGAGCCGCTTCCTGAGGACAGCGCGGCTCGCAAGTCTAAAGGTGGGAGCGGCATCGAGATTGTCAACGAAGTGTTCGGCGGCACGATTCCAGGGCAGTTCATCCCGGCAGTTGAGAAGGGCATCCATGATCTGATGGAACAGGGCCCGGTCGCCGGCTACCCGGTCCAGGATGTCCTCGTGGCGATCACCGATGGCAAACACCATCCGGTGGATTCGAAGGAAGTGGCGTTCCGGACGGCGGGGAAGATGGCGTTCAAGGATGCCATGTTGAAGGCGAAGGCCGTGCTGCTTGAGCCGATCGTTAACATGGAAGTCACAGTGCCCGAAGACAAGATGGGCGCGATTACCGGCGATCTGTCGGGCAAACGCGGCCGCATCCAGGGCACCGATGTTCTGCCTGGCGGCATGGCGGTTGTGAAGGCACAGGCGCCGCTGTCAGAAGTAATGCAGTACCAGTCACAGCTTAAGAGTGTGACCGGCGGACAAGGTTCGTTCGTGATGGAGTTCAGCCATTACGAACCGGCGCCCCCGCAGGTACAGCAGGCGGTTGCAGCGCAGTACAAGCCCAAACCCGAAGAGGAATAGCCAAGAGCGCAAAAACAGGGCCGGCCGGGCGAAACACAACCCGGCCGGCCCTCTTTAATGGCTATCGCCAGCAATGGTCGCGAGCGTGGATTCCGGTCCGGCTCACAACCGTTGCGTATTCAGTCCTCATCCGGACCCATCGGATGAATCATCGTATCCGGCGGGAGTGCACCTGCCATCTGCGCTGTCCGGCGCTTATTAAAGACATGTGCCACATAGATCGCGATCAGAATGCCATCCGCCGTCAGGGTCAATGCGGTGATGCGCTTGGCGACGCTGTGACCTTGGGCGACGTCGGGTGAAAGCACAGCGCCAAGCATGGCAGACTCGTGCGCCAGATCGGCGATGCCATCGGTCGCCATCGCCGCCAGGGCGTTGGTGTGGATGAACGGGGCGAACGCCTGAGTGACCACTTCGCTCGCAACGGCGACGGCCGGCGTTTCGGCAGACACGGCCGTGACGATGGCCCGGACCGCTTGTGGAGCAGCGGCCTCGGCAACCGTTATGGCGCTGCCGGAAGATAGTGCACCGCCAGACAGTTGATCGACAGCGAACCATGATGTTGCCGAAGTTGCGCCCAGTACATCGGCTTGCCCCAGCAGCACATTGGCCACGCTCTGGGTAATGGTTACAGACGCTGTGTGGTCAAATAGCGCGGTGTTCGAGAACACCGTCTGAGCTTGCGCAACCGTTGCCTGAGCCGCAAGCGCCAAAGGTGTGGCAGCCACAGTCTGATGAACCACCGCGGGCTTGGCCGCGCCATTAGTTATGGGCGTGGCAGGTGTGACGGCGACGGTTGCCGTCTTGGGCGTGCCAACCAGCGCTGCCACCACCTGGACCGCCTTTGGCGTTCCAAGGCCGGTAACGCCGTCATATCCCGCATGAGCTCTCATGAAGTATGACGATGCGCCCGTGGTGATGTCGTTGAAGACGGAGGTGTAGGCGGCGTAGCCCGCCGTGCCTGGCGCACTGTACAGGGCGTAGAGCATGGGCAAAGTCCCGGTTGCCCCATCGAGCACAGCCTTGCCGGCGGCGACGCGAAGCTGGTTTGCGATCGCAATCAGCGATGCCCATTGCGGCGAGCCGGCACTGGTGCCGCCGACAACTGACCAGCCGACATATCCTTGATAGGGGACGGAATCGTAGATGGCATAGCCCGTGGCGTTGTAGGCCACATCGGGGCTTGTCCGGGCACCGGTGCTCTGGGCATTGAGCTGATAGGTTGGCTCCGGCACAACCTGGCTAACGCCTCCAGTGCTGTAGCTCCAACCGGTTTCGGAGCCGTAAGCGCCTGTACTGGTCAGACGAAGAACGGATCCGCCAACCGACAACACATTGGGAGACGTCGCCGGCCAGGACGGGCCGTACCAGGAACCCGAGTCGCCCGACGCCGCTACAAAGCTGACGCCCGTATGCCCGGCCGGTGTGGTGAAGTAGCTGTCGTAGGCCTGCTGTCCATAGAACTCGCTGCCGCCCCAACTCATGGAAACCACTGAGACGCCGGCGGCATGCCGGGCATAGTCAACGGCCGTCATAAGATCGCTGATGCTGGCGGAGTTGGCCTCGACAAGGAGGATCTTGGCCTGAGGCGCCATCGCGTGCGCCCATTCAAGGTCAAGGGCGATTTCCGTGGACCATCCTGCGTCGGCCGTAACCGCACTGGCCGAACCGCCGGTCTGGTTCACAATCGTCAGGTTGGGATCGGTCAAGCCGAACTGCTGGTCGAACACATGCAGGTCGGCCGCGGCATTGGGATCGCGATAGGCATCGACGATGGCGATGGTTTGTCCGCTGCCATTGCCCGTAAGCTGGTTGAAGCCATACGCCTGGCTGATTTGCGCCGGCGTGTAGCCGGAGACATAGCTTGTTGTCGACGGCGTAAGCGTCAACAACGGCTGCATGACGGTGCCGGACAGTAATCGCCGCTCTTCCAGCACTTCGGTCGTGCGCCTGGCGTCGCGGGACAATTTGCGTGAAGTGCGATTCGAAATCTTCTTCATCGTTGTCTCCTTAGGGAACATGATAGGCATCGTCTAGTTCGGTTGGCTTACCGATTGCGTTGATATAACCGACGACTTCGGCAGCCAATCCATGGCATCGGCCGGCTTACGGTCCAGCCTGCTTGCCAGAATCTCTCGATAACGTTGCTTCTGTGCGTCGGAGAGGATTCGTTCTGTCTGTTTCACCGCTTCATCAAACAGGGCATCGCGCTGTGTTTTGAGTTTTGCGAGATTCTCGACATAGCCCTTCTGGATCGTCGCGAATTCCGCCTTCTGCTCACGATTGAGCAGGGCATACACGGCATCATCGCGGGCTCTATCGAGGCTCTGGGCATCGGCAAATGCGTTATCGGCCTTCTCGCGCACGCTCTCCCAGATGTTCTTCATCTCGGTAATCTGCCCATCGGAGAGTTGCAGTTCTTCCGCCAGCGGCGTCCGGGCCGGCCGCGGCACCGGCGATGCCGCGGGCATCCGCTGCAGCGCCAGACCGGTAACCAGGCCAGCACTGAGCGCCAGGATGACAACCAGAATGAGGGCTACAGTGGTTTTTCCCACGGCTTGCGCTCCGATGGAACATGGTTTCGCAGCATCCAGTCGACGGCGACCGCATATCTAAGTGAGTAAGGTGACATATCTCCCGGAATCCCCGGCCGGGGCTCGGTATGCAGTGTGGATGCCAAGCGCTCCCAGTCGGGCGCTACCGCCACGGCTGCGCCGACCGAATCTACCTGAGCCGCAGTACGCTCCAGGTCAACCAGCCAGGCAGTGGCAATGATGAGCACCGAGGCGGCCATCGCCCCCAGAAATGCCGCCGTCCGCCGCAACGAGGCGCTGGCATCGGCCTTTCCAATCGACATGCGTACGGTCGACTGGATCCTCCACAACTCGATCGGCAGCACACCAAGCGCTTCAGCATCGTCGGTAATTGCCATCGAGAGAGCTTTCATCTCGTCCAACTCGCCTTGGCACTGCCGGCAAATGGCGACATGGCCGCGGACATCATCGGCCGTGGCCACGTCTATCTCGCCATCGTGGTATGCACTTAGGATTTGCGTTGTCGGGCAGAGCGTCATTGCCTCACTCCATCGTCCGGCCGATACGCGGCCAGCTTTCCCCTCAGTATCATCCGCGCCCGGTGCAGCCGTGATTGCACGGTTCCACAGGGCACCTCCATCACCTCGGCGATCTCCTCATAGGAGAAGCCTTCCATCTCCCGCAGAACGACCACCTCGCGAAACTCATCCGGCAGCGACCGGATGGCGTCAATCAGATCCAACCTGCGGTCACCGGCCGACAGTTCGCCGCGATCCGCCTGGCCATCTCCCAACGTTACGTTCCTGCTATCGCGCTTCCGCTTCCGCCAGGCTCGCGATGACCGCCGGATCAGGATCGCCGTCAGCCATGTTCTGAACGACGACCGGCCGGCAAATTGCCGAATCCCTTCATAGGCCGCCAGGAACGTTTCCTGACAAAGATCCTCGGCATCCGGCCGGCTGCCACAGAGCGACAGAGCCACTCGAAACAGCCGTGGAGTGTGCCGGCCGACCAGAAGGTCGAAGGCGGCATGGTCACCGTCCGCCGCGGCCCGACACAGATCCAGGTCGCTAGGCCCCACCTCAGCATCTCCGGCCGTTGAAACTCTCCCCGTACCATGGTGTTTCCATGACAGTAGTGCCAGCCAGAGCCGTGTTTTGTTCCCGAAGAAATCTCTACAATTCTCGCGCGGGTATGGGAAGCCTTACACTTGCCCCTGGCGAGCTCTACTATAAAGAAGCGAGCACGACCTCATTGCGTGATGCCCGATTCAACGATAGTTGCCTGCGAATACTGCGGTTACGACGTTCATGCCCTCTAGCGGGTCTTCTGCCATTCGTCGATGAATACCCGCACGTTCTCCCAGGTTCGTGGGGCATCAACGGTCAGATTATCCACCGGCGAAAGAATGAAACTATCCGGTCCCAGGGTGGCAATGGCCTGGCGGATGGCGGATCGCACCTCAGCTTCGCTGCCCATCTCCACCGTTATCGCGCCGGAAACGCCTCCCCATAGACAGACCTTGCCTGCGAGCGTCTTTCGCATCAAGGGCATATCCGTGTGCGTGCCCTGAATGGGGTCAATGGCCACCAATGCATCAATGCCCGCTTCTGCATAACAGTCCAACATGGGCACGGTGCCGCTGGTGCAGATATAGGCGAACTTCGCTCCATACTGATGGGCCAGATCCGCTTCGGCCTTGAGGATCGGCAGCATGTATTGCCGGTAGAAGGCAGGTGTAACGAAATCGCACCCTTCATACCAGGCGCGGCGGAAATAGAGATCAACCTTGCTCTCAAGCACAACCTTCATGCGCGCCATATTCCACTGGTGAATGCGCTGCAATAAGGCTTCCATGAACTCCGGATTCTCCATCGCGGCGGCCATTGGCGGCTCCATGCCCATCAGCCAGTTACACATATCCCAGCCGACGCCCCAGCCTCCGGAGAGCAGAATCTGATGCTGGTTGCAGAACGCGGCAGCTTCCCTGGCTTCCTGACGGAACGCGGAGATATCCTCAGAATTGGGCGGCACAAGCAGGTATTCCAAGGCCGCCAGATCATCGGGTTGCGTGACCAGAAACTTGGTTGAGCGGGGTACCTGGTAATCGTCAAGAAAAGGGATGTGATTGCCATGAGGCCAATCGTCGGAAAGTGCCACCACCGACGTTAAGGAACCGGCCGGCGTCTGATATTCCTTGTGCAACATCACCTGGCCATCGGGCAGCGTCTCGCGCCTTTCCACCGTGCGCACGGCGGAACTGATACGCACCGGCAAGCCGCGCAGGTCCGGATGATCCGGCCGGGTATGCCGCGGCGCGGTAGGAATAAAGAGCATGGAATCGAGGCCCATCTCCAGCTCGGCCAACGCAATCTTGTAGCGGTCTTCGTTGTGCCTCTTGCGCAAGGCGGTAAAACTCATGAAACAGCAGGGAATGTGGTCGACCTGCTGTTTGCTCAGCGCGCCCAGCATCCGCTCCCGAGAAGTCATCGTCTTTGCCATAGGGTCGTCCAGAGCTCAGGAATATTTACTGCGCAGCCTCGATCTGGATCGTGTGAGCAACCGGGGTAACCTGGGTGGCCAGTTCCGCAGCGAGTTTGCCATCGCGTTTGATCAGGGCAGTCTTCACCCCGTCATAGGCATCGCCCTCCAGGTTGGCTTCTTTCATGGCATCTTTCACCATTTTCGTATTGGCCATATAGGTCTTATACAGGAGGGTCTCGTATGCCTGTTTCCGACTGACGGCCTGGCGGATCTTTTCGAATTGCGCGGAGAAGGGATTCTTAAGGAAGTCCGCGGCGAGGTTCACGCCGTTGGCCAATTCCTCGGAAGTATAGACCTTGCTGGTCTCTCCCCAGGTGACTTTGAACTTACCCGCCGGGGCATTGGTGACGACAAGCTTGAGGCGATTCAGATCCTCATTGAAAGGAAAAAACTCGATGATGCCGCTGGTCGCGTTGGGGTCGGAGGGGTTGCCCCAGAAGCAGAATGGGTAGCGGGAGCTCTCCAGGGCAACGGTTCCCTTGGCCGCGGAGATGACCTTATGCCCATCGGTGGCCGTGGCCTTGCCCGATGCCAAATCAACGGTGATGGTGCCGATATCACCGTCACAGCCCATGGCCTTAAGGAATGCATACGCCATGACAAGCTGGCCGTTGCTTGCGGGATGCACGCCATCGCCGCCGGCGACGGTGTAATCCGGTCCATACTTGGCCTTGGCCTTAACCATGACATCCATCATGACATCATGGACATTGGCAAACGGAAAGCCGTTCTCTTTCGCCACGTCGCGGGCGACATCGCGCAGAGTGGCCAGGGTCTTGTTGTAGACTTCTGCACCGTTGGTCCCGCGGCTAAAGCTGACGCTGTCCACAACCCCGGGCGAACCGACGACGACGATGCGGACGCCGTTATCCTTGAATGTGGCGATAAGGCGCTTCATGCCATCGCGATATTTGTTGAGAATCTGATCAGTGATGGCGCGGTAGCCACCATCGTTCATGCCGAAACAAGTGGTGACGATGGTCGGGTGGATGGAGAGGATGTCTTTTTCCGAGCCGCGGTTGAAGATCCAGACCACGTCATCGCCACTCCAGCCGAATTGGGCAGTGCGCACCGGGCCGGCGGCGCGGCACATGAGCAGATAGGCCTCGATGTCCACCGAGTAGTCCTTCTGCTCAGTGATGGAGTCGCCGCACACGGCAACCAGATCATCACTCTTGAGGATGTCAGCGGCGAATGATTGGGCCGCGCCAACGGCGATAGCGGCAGCGGCAGCAAGACCGACGAAACAACGATTGAGCCCTGTGAACATGTAGCTTCTCTCCTTGGTTGATGTACTGATGATACAGGCGTGGTGTTGCCGGGCAACCAAAGAGGCAAGCCGAGGAGGCCCAACTCTGCGCTATCAGGATGGTGACAAGCCCCCTGCCAACTCCACCTTGATCCCTCGCATCGCCATGAACATGGGGATCTCTTTGCGTGCGGTGTTTTCGGCCGGCGCTCGGGGGCCCGAATCAGACACCTTGTGGCTTGCCCACTCCTCGATGGCGTCGATCAGCATCCCCGCTTTGCGGTATGCTTTCACATAATCCTCAATTGGCTTGTGAAACGTCCAGGTATACGTGCCATCCTTCACCCCGGGGTTCGAGATAATCGGGTTCTTACGCGGAATGAGATAGCGATCTACGCGCCGATACTGCACTTTGTTCGCTTCGTCCCAGCCCCAGCTTGTCTCCTTGGCGCCGCGAAAGCATGGGTGCATCATCACGATGACGAATCTTCCCCCCGCCTTAAGCCGCCGGGCGACGGTATCGAAGACTCCCTGGATGGGGTGAATGTTCTGGATCGCCAGTACACACGCGGCCGCATCAAATGCCGCCATCGGCAGCGAATCCAGATTCCGGGCATCGCCCACCTCATACCGGATCCCCACATCACTGCGCTGCCGCGCTGCATCGATCAGTTCGCCCGCCGCATCGATGCCAGTGACTTCCGCCCCGCCCTGCTGGAGCAGCCGGCAAAGCACGCCCTGCCCGCAAGCGACATCCAGCACCGCCCTGCCGCGCACTTCGCCCAGCAACTTCATCACCCCAGGCAACACCACCTGGCGATGAAACTCGCTGCCCTCCCCGCCAACAAGCTGGTCATACCAGCCGGCCACCCGGCCCCAGTCGGTGGGCATCTCGCGATGTGGATGACGCACAGTCATATAACAGAACCAAGGATGAAGGAACCCGGTACTCCGGGGGCCTTCATCCTTTTGCCTTACTCCGGGCTTCCCTTGCTCATGTCATAGACCCAGCTTTGCATCGTCGGGGTCCAATCGACCAGTTCTCCGCTCTTGAAGAACAACCCCAGTTCGCGCTGGGCCGACTCGGGTGAATCGGAACCGTGAATCAGATTAAACGCACTGGAGACACCATAGTCGCCGCGGATGGTGCCGGCCTCGGCCTTGAAGCCGAACGTTGCCCCCATCATCTTGCGACTAATCTCGATCGCGCCCTTGCCCTCAAAGGCGACCACCACCACCGGCGAGGAGGTCATAAAGCGCACCAGCCCATCATAGAATGGCTTGCCCTTATGCGGGGCATAGTGGGTCTCGGCCAGTTCCCGCGGGATTTTCATGAACTTCATCCCGGCAATCTGCAGGCCCTTCTTCTCAAACCGCGAAAGAATCTCGCCACAAAGCCCGCGCTGAACCGCATCAGGCTTAAAGATGATCAGTGTGCGTTCCATAGTCTTGAATGTATCTCCTTGCCCCTGTTTCGGGGGGAGCGACTATATCCCCACGGCGCGATTATGGCTATCGCCCGGCTTCCCGTACGGCAATACATGCTCGATGCTGAACAACGAGATGTACCGGCACGTACGCTCTGGTACAATGGCCTATATGACTCAAAACCTCCCAAGCGTGAACTTCTGTGGAATGGATGTCACCCGGCTGATCATCGGCGCCAACCCCTTTGGCGGCTTTAGCCACCAGAACGAAAAACGCGACGCCGAGATGGTGAAATACCACACGGTTGAGCGCATCCTCGAAACCTGGGCTCGCGCCGAGGCGGCCGGCATCAACACCATGATCACCAACAACGAGTCGCCACATGTTGTTGAGGCGGTGCGAAAGTACTTCGCCGGCGGCGGCAAGCTTCAGTGGATCGCCCAGGTGAACTGCCGCGAGCCTGCCCAGATGCCCCGAATGATCGAGGAAGTGGTGGAGATCGGCTGCAGTGCCATGTACTTCCACGGCGCCCTCACCGACCGAGCCTACGCGGCCAAAGATGCCGCCTCGATCCGCGACTGGTGCAAGCGCGCCAGGTCCCTGGGTGTGCCCGTCGGTGTCGCCGGCCATGCGCCCGAAGCGCATCTGTGGGTGGATTCGCTGAATGTGACGGACTTCCACACGGTCTGCTGCTTCAACTGCGGCAGCCTGCACGATGGCAAGGGTGAGAGGTTCCAGCTCAAGGACATCTCCCGCGCCATGGAAGCGATCCGGAAGATCCAGAAGCCCTGTATCGCCTACAAGATCATGGGCTCCGGCCGCCTGGATGCCAGGATGGCCTTCGAATACGCCTTCGAGCAGATCAAACCCGGCGATGTGGTCAATGTCGGCATGCACCGCGGCGACCGCGATGACATGGTCGAGGTCAACGCATCGATGGTGCGAGAGATCCTGGGCGCGAGGGGCGCGGGCGTGGAAACGCCTGAGCTCGCCGGGGCTGCTTCCGCCCGATAAAGTCGATATACTGCCGCCCTGACTTCCAGCAAGGATGAACATGGAAAAGATTCGCGTGGCGGTTCTCTACGGCGGGCGCTCGGGTGAACACGAGGTCTCGCTCATGTCGGCGGCGTCGGTTCTGCAGAACCTCGACAAGTCGAGGTTTGATGTTGTACCCATCGCGATCGACAAAGGCGGCCGGTGGCTGCTGAATGATCTGAGCCTGATCGAACAGGGCGCAAAGGCGTTGCCGGTATTCAAGGATTCCCCCGCGGTTGTGTTGCCGCCTTTCCCCGCCAGCGGGACGGCCTCCCTGGCGCCCCTGGACGCGGGCAAGACGCTCAAGGGCCCGGCGAAGATCGACGTTATCTTCCCCGTTATGCACGGCCCACTGTGCGAGGATGGCACCATCCAAGGCCTTCTGGAACTGGCGGATGTGGCGTATGTCGGGTGCGGCGTGATGGCCAGCGCTGTGGGCATGGACAAGGATGTGAGCAAGCGACTGGCGCGCGATGCGGGGATCCTGGTGGTGCCGTGGATCACGCTGCAGCGCGGAACATACTCTCGCAACCCGCAGGCGCTGCACGATAATGTGGCGAAGCACCTTGGCTATCCCTGTTTTGTGAAGCCGGCCAATATGGGTTCGAGCGTGGGCGTGGTGAAGGTGAAGACCGTGGAGGAACTGCCCGCCGCCCTCAAGACCGCGTTTGCCTATGACACCAAGGTACTGATCGAGAAAGCGATCAACTGCCGCGAGGTTGAAGTGGCGGTGCTCGAGCAGATTGAGGACGGTGTTGCGCCAATAGCGAGCATTGCCGGAGAGGTGATCCCGCACGGAGACCACGAGTTCTACTCGTACGAGGCGAAATACCTCGATGAGAACGGGGCAGCGCTGAAGATTCCAGCCGGGCTTTCGCCTGCGGAGCAGGATGCGGTTCGCCGCGTCGCCACCGATGCGTTTATGGCATTGGGGTGTGAAGGGCTCACTCGGGTGGACTTTCTCCTGGACAAGGACACGCACCAGTTCTACTTCAATGAAGTAAACACCATGCCCGGCTTCACCTCGATCAGCATGTACCCCAAGCTGATGGCCGCCAGCGGCGTGCCCTATGCGCAACTGCTGACTCACCTGATCGAGCTGGCGCTGAAACGGCATCGCCAGAAGCAGGCCCTGCAGCGCGATTATTCGGCGGAGCTCGGGAAGTAACTTTCACAGCCGGCTGATCAGCAGCTCGCGCTGGAAGAGCATTTCCTTAGGCATATCCCCGCCGAGTTTCAGGAACAGCTCCTGCTGGCTCAGCAGTTCGCTCTTCACGTCCTCGGCGTTGATGCTCTGCAGCTCACGCATCGCCTGCTCGTCCATCGGCAGGCCATCAAGGTTGATGTCTTCCGGACGCGGCATCCAACCCAACGGGGTTTCCATGGCATAGGCCTGGCCCTTGCAGCGGTTCAGGATCCACTCCAGTACGCGCATGTTCTCGCCGAAGCCGGGCCACATGAACTTGCCCTGGTCATTCTTGCGGAACCAGTTCACGCAGAACACGCGCGGCGGATCGGTCAGCTTCTTGCGCATCTTGAACCAGTGCACCAGATAGTCGCGGATGTTGTAGCCAATGAACGGCAGCATCGCCATCGGATCGCGTCGCACCACGCCCACCTGCCCCGTCGCGGCGGCCGTTGTCTCTGATCCGAGCACGGCGCCGACGTACACGCCATGCATCCAGTTGAACGCCTGGTAGACCAGCGGAATCGTCTTGGAGCGCCGGCCGCCGAAGATCAGTGCCGAGATCGGCACGCCGGCCGGGTCATCGGCGGCCGCGTCCAGCACCGGGTTGTTGAACATCGGGGCGGTAAAGCGGCTGTTCGGATGGGCAGCTTTCTTGCTGGTGCCGGGCGTCCACTCTGTGCCATCCCAAGCGATGCACTTCGCCGGTGCCACCCAGTCGCTGTCTTCCCACCAGATGTCGTACGAGCCATCGTCCATCGTCACCAGGCCCACGTTCGTGAAGATCGTGTCCTTTCGGATCGATTTCACCGCATTGGGGTTGCTCTTGGAGTTCGTGCCCGGCACGACGCCGAAATAGCCGGCCTCGGGGTTGATCGCACGCAGCCGGCCATTCTTCTTATCCGCCCACATCCAAGCGATATCGTCGCCGATCGTGGTGACCTTCCAGCCTTTGTCTGTGTATGCCTTGGGCGGAATGAGCATGGCAAAATTCGTCTTGCCGCATGCCGACGGGAAGGCGGCCGCCACGTACTGTTTCTCGCCCAACGGGTTCTCAACTCCCATCAGCAGCATATGCTCGGCCATCCAGCCTTCCTTCTGACCAAGGAAGCTGGCGATACGCAGTGCCAGGCATTTCTTACCGAGCAGGGCGTTGCCACCGTAGCCGGAACCGAAGCTCCAGATGCGGTTGTCGTAGGGGAAGTGGCAGATGTACCTGCGCTCGGGATTGACATCGCCGACCGAGTGCAGACACTCGGTGAACTTCTCGCCATCGCCAAGCTGCTTCCACGCAACATCGCCCATGCGGGTCATGATGCCCATGGAAACGGCGACATAAAGCGAGTCGGTGATCTCGACGCCCACCTGGGCGAAGGGCGAACCAATCGGGCCCATCACGAAAGGCACGACATACATCGTCCGTCCCTTCATGCAGCCGCTGAACAGCGTCTGCAGCTTGGCGTAGGCCTCTTTGTCGTTCCAGTAGTTGTTGGTGGGGCCGGCGACGTCCTCGTCCGGGCCACAGATGAACGTGAGGTGCTCAACGCGGGCGACATCGTTGGCGTTGGATCGGTGATAGTAGCAGCCTGGCCATTTCTTTTCATTGAGTTTGAGGAAGACACCCGCTTTGCAGCCTTCATCCAAGAACGTTTGTTTCTCAGTTTTGGAGCCGTTGCAGACGTAAAGATGGTCAGGTTGACACAACTCAATGCACTGCTCGACCCAGCGGCGCACGTTGGTGTTGGGGATCGACGCCAAAGCAGCCTGATGCTGACTCATGGTATCCTCTCAAAACTGTAGACTCAGACCTTCTTCACCAGCCCAGAGGCCACGCCCTCCGGACTATCGCCAGATGACACACGGTTAACCGGGATCGGCCACTCCGCCATGGCTCACACAGCATAGCCTGCGCAGGGAATGACCGGCGACTTAGTGACGTTTTTCACAACATAGCGAGCAAGTCCATCCGATGCAAGTTCGTCGTTTATGGCGCCTTGTGTCGGCTTCGCAACGGACTAAAATGTTCGCTGGTCCAAGGTCCCTGTTTCAGAGAGGAATAGCTATGTCGCGCACCCTGTTGATCGTTTGTACTGCCCTGCTTGTCTCGTTTGCCACCCTGGCCTTCGCCGCCGATGCCGCGGCCGGACAGGGCAAGACCGGCACCGTTGCATCTGTCGATGCCAAAGCCAGCACCTTTGTGCTGACCCTTCCGGCTCGCCCGCTGACCTTCAAGGTCGACAGCAAGACCGAGATCACTCTCGATGGTAAAGCTTCAACCTTTGAAGCCGCCATCAAGGTTGACCGCAAAGCGACAGTGACGTACTCCAAGGTAGGCGAGGACCGCTTGGCTTCCAAGGTCGAAGTTAAGACCGCCACGGAAAAGAAGAGCAAGCCCAGCGAGAAGTAAGTACAGAAGCCCTCTGCCAGGGGATTCGGCCGCCAAGGTATCGAACTGCTGTCCATGGCGCGATATGGCCAAGCCATGGTTTGGTTGCCGTTGCTCCGCTTGCCCGGTGGCTTTATCGCGCGCTCTGGCGCAGACTATTAGGCCATGCAAACCGCGAACTTGCCGATGCGCGTTGGCCACGGTTTTGATCTCCACCAGCTTCGCTCTGGCGGCCAGCTTGTGCTTGCCGGGGTCGAAGTCTCAAACCTGATGGGCCCTGTCGCCCACTCCGACGGCGATGTGATCCTGCACGCCACCGTTGATGCCCTGCTGGGAGCGATTGCCGCCGGCGATATTGGCGAGCACTTCCCCAATACCGATCCACAGTGGAAGGGCGCGAAGTCATCGCTGTTCGTTGACCGCGCCTTAAAGCTGGTGCGAGCCGCCGGTTATGTCGTCGGCAACATCGACGTACTGGTTCTGGCCGAGCGGCCGAAACTCAAAGACCTCAAGCCGCAGATGCGCGCGAACCTGGCCGGGCTTCTGGCCGTGGACGCCACACAGGTGAACATTAAAGCCGGTACCAACGAAGGCTGCGACGCCATCGGCCGCGGCGAAGCCATCGCCGCCCATGCCACCGTCCTGCTGATTCAGGGATCAAGGCCTTCAGTTTGATCGTGCGTGCACCGGTGGTATCGTGCCCTCACCATGCCGATAGACCTACGCAGCGATACCATCACCCAACCCACACCGGCCATGCGCGAGGCGATGGCCAGCGCGGAAGTGGGCGATGACGTGTTTGGCGACGATCCAACCGTGGCGCGGCTGGAAGCTCGCGTGGCGGAAATCCTCGGCAAGGAAGCCGCCCTCTTCACACCCTCAGGCACCATGGCCAACCAATTGGCGCTGCGTGCCCAAACGCACGCGGGCGATGAGATTCTCATCGATGCCAACGCCCACATTTACTACTACGAATCGGGCGCTCCCGCCGCCCTGGCCGGTGTGATGTGCCGCTGCCTGCCGGGTGTGCGCGGCATCTTCAGCGCTGCGGATGTCGAGTCAGCCCTGCGGCCGTCGGATCAGCACTTCCCGCCAACAAAGCTCGTATGTCTGGAGAATACGCACAATCGCGGCGGCGGCAGCATCTGGCCGATCGACCGCATCCGCGAGATCGCAGAACTGTGCCGCCGGCACGACCTGCGCGTCCACCTCGACGGCGCCCGCCTGTGGAACGCCTCTGTCGCCACGGGCATCTCGGAGCGCGACTACGCAGCGCACTTCGACTCGGTAAGTGTGTGTTTCTCCAAAGGCTTGGGTGCACCGGTCGGTTCAGCGCTATGCGGGACCCGGGAGACCATTGCGCGCGCCCGGCGCTTCCGCAAGATGTACGGAGGCGGCATGCGGCAGGCGGGCATTATCGCCGCCGGCGCTCTCTATGCCCTGGAGCATCACCGCCAGCGGCTCTCCGAAGACCACGCCAACGCCCGCGCATTGGCCCAGGGTTTGAGCCGGCTGCCCGGCGTTGAACTGGATCCTGACTCGGTGCAGACGAACATGCTGTTCATCCGCGTACCCAAATTTCCGGCCGCCACTCTCGTGCGCTCCCTCGACGAGGCCGGCGTGCGCGTCCTGGCCGTCGGCCCCGATACGATCCGCGCGGTCACCAGCCTGATGGTCTTGCCCGCGGACATCCCCGCGGCCGTGAAGATATTCGAAAGTGTCCTGAAGCGAGCGTGAAGCATCAGAACAGAACCGGCTTGCCCAGCTTCCGCCGGATCACCTGCATCTGCCCCATATGCATCGCCAAATGGCCCGGGCCGAGCATGGCCAGGCTGGCGACCGTCGGGCAGAACTCGCGCATGTGTTCCGGGCCCGGAGCATCCAGCTCCTTCTGGCTTAACCCTTTCACCCACGCAACCGTGCCTTTGCGTTGCTGCTCATAGGTCGCCAGCAGATCGCTCTTTTTCGGGAAGGCGGCCGGATCGTCCACCTTGGCCGTCTCTTTGGTGAATTTCGCCTCAAACCCCGGCGGCAGCGCCGGCATCTTCGCTCCGGCGGCCATGTTCATCTGCCGCTCGGAAACGATTAGGTGTCCAAGCTGCCAGGCGGTGTGATTGGCATTAGGCAGCGGACGCACCAGAAGGTCGGCGTCGCTGAAGTCGGCCAACGTCATCTTCAACATGCCGATGTTCTGTTCCAATGCCGCCGCCAGATGTTCCTGCATCGTCATAATGGAGTGCTCCTCGATTCCGTGGTGACCTGCAGATCGGCCTGGACGATGGCGTCCGCGCCTTCGCCGACAATCTGCGTTGGGTATATCCTGATCTTAGCTCGGCCGCCGCCTTGCATGCAGCCGGTCTCGACATTGAACGACCAATAGTGCCATGGGCAGGTGACAAAGCCTTCTTCAAGGATTCCGCCCGAAAGCGAACCCCCCGCGTGCGGGCAGGTGTCATCGAACACATGGACCTTGCCATCTTTGAGGAAGATGGCGATGTTGTTGTCGTCCACGCTCACAAAACGACCTTCACCTTCGCTCAGATCCGATACCTTGCAGAGATCAACCCACGCCATGTGTTCCAGCCTTCTCCTAAGCTCAGCGATGCCAGACGGACACGAACATTGTAGGCATTAGGCCCTGTCTGAGAAACCCATGGCCCCACGACGGCTTGGAATCGCCTCAGATGCAAGAAGTATCGGCGAGAGCTGGGTCGGTAGACCCTTCGAGCCGGTGCGCCGCCGCAGGTGAGGCGATTCCAAGCCGCCCGCAGGGTGGGTCGGAAAGGGCCTGTCTGCTTCGTTGCCGCTCCTCGCCGTAGTATTCAAATACTGCTTCGTCGCGTCGCCTCGCATCCAGGCCCTTTCCGGCCCATCGTGGGGCCCTGGGTTTCTCAGACAGGGCCTAGCCCGGCAAACGGTATCGCACTTGCCACTTTGGCGTGCAGGCCTAAACTTGCTGGCCATGCGACATGTGATATCAGCACTGGTGATCAATGAGCCCGGCGTTCTGGCCAATGTGGCGGGGATGTTCGCCGCTCGGGGATTCAATATCGACTCGCTGGTGGTAGGCAGAACCGAGAATCCGGAGCTTTCGCGGATGACCATTGTCGTCGTCGGCGATGACAACACGCTGGAGCAGGTGCGCAAGCAGCTTGGCAAGCTGGTGCCGGTGGTCAAAGTCCGTGATTTCAAGGATGTCTCGTATGTCGAACGCGACATGGTGCTGGTCACCATCGCCGCCGAAGCCGCCAAGCGCAATGAAGTCGTCGAGATCGTAAACCTCTTTCGCGGCCATGTCGTCGATGTCTCGCGCAACAGCCTGATGGTGCAACTTGCCGGCGCTGAAGAGAAGGTCGAGGCGATGCTGGAACTGCTCAAGCCCTATGGCATCAAGGAGATGGCGCGCACGGGCGTGATCGCAATGGCGCGGGGGCAGCAGCTTGCCAAGGATGAAGGCGACACCAAGGATGCCCCCAGGGGCCGAAAACGCAGCAAAGACGCGCCCGCAGCGCAGGCGCTGCCGCCGTCGTAAGGCGGGGCTTGCTTCACAGCGGGCACTCATCTACCCCAGCGGTTCAGGGATCGGCGTCTCCATGGGCCTGCGCCAGAGCAGGTGCATCCGCCAATGGTCGTCGTCGCTCTGCGGATAGTCGGTGCGGAAGTGAGAACCGCGTGATTCGGTGCGCGTGAACGCGGCCGTGGTGAGCAGCGTTGCCACCGTCAACAGATTCTGCAATTCCAGCCCGGCAATGGCCGCCGCCCCGGTCGTCGCGGGGTCGAATACCTTGTCCATCACGTACCGGCTCCAGAAGGTGATGATCTCGCGGGTCTCCATCAGGCGATCGGCTTGCCGTTCGATCCCGACATTGCGCCACATCAGACTGCGCAGTGAGCTCTTCACATCGGTGATGTCCAGTTCCGTCCGCGTCGACTCAGGAATCTTGTGCTCGAGGTTCTGGGGAAACTTTACGCTGTTCTGCAAAGCTTCGCGTGCGGCATCCTCGCCGGCGCGCTTGCCGTAGGCCAGTCCTTCCAGCAGCGAATTTGAGCCCAGCCGGTTCGCGCCATGCAGCCCGGTGCAGGAGGCCTCGCCCACGGCATACAAGCCTGGAATGCTGCTGCGCCCCATGTCGTCCACGTCCACTCCGCCCATCATGTAGTGGGCCGCCGGGTGAATCGGGATCAGATCCTTCGCGAGATCGATGTCGAACTGGTCAACGAGCTTGGTCAGCGTGGGGAAGCGGGTGCGGAACTTCTCGGTCGGCAAGTGCCGCACATCAATGAAGACGTGCGAGTAATTCGTCTTGCGGATCTGCGCGACAATCGCCCGCGAAACGACATCACGCGGCGCCAGTTCCGCCATCGGGTGGTAATCCGGCATGAAGCGATGTCCCGTGCGATCCACGAGGTACGCCCCCTCGCCGCGCACCGCCTCGGTGATCAGCGTTCGGTTGGAGCCGGCCACGTACAGTGTGGTCGGATGGAACTGCATCATCTCCATATCCTGCAGCGTTGCCCCGGCGCGCCAGGCGATCGCGTGTCCGTCGGCCGTTGCGATACGGGGATTGGATGTCTCACGATAGAGGACTCCCGCGCCGCCTGTCGCCAGGATCACGCGCTTGGCCCAGACGATCTGGATCTTTTCATCCAACACCGCAATCGCACCCAGACAGCGCCCTTCATCGGTGAGCAGATCCAGTACGAAACTGTTTTCCGCGATGCGGATGGCATCGCGCATCTTGGCGCAGCGAATCAGCGTCTGGGCGATCTCTTTGCCGGTGGCGTCGCCATGAGCGTGGACAATTCGAGGGTAGGAGTGGCCACCCTCAAGGCCAAAGGCCAGTTCATGAGCTTTGGTGGGATCACGGTCAAACTCCGCGCCCCACGCCAGCAGTTCCAGCACGCGCTGCGATCCCTCACGCACCACCAACTCAACGGCTTTCCGGTCACACAGCCCTGCGCCAACTCGAAGCGTATCTTCGATGTGCGACTCATGGCTGTCCGGCGGGTTCAGCGCCGCCGCCACGCCGCCCTGGGCATACCAGGTGTTTGATTCCTCGATCACATCCTTGGTAACCACCAACACATCCGCACCCGCATCCGCTGCGGCAATTGCCGCCCGCAGCCCTGCCACCCCCCCGCCGATGACCAGCACATCGGTCACCTGCTGGGTAAGCCGGGCAGCCTTGAAACCGACGAGATAGCGACGCTGTGTGATGGCCTCAAACATGGGATTGTCGATTGTCAGTCCAGCGGGGCGATTTGCAATAGCCGCGCCCGATTCTGCCCCGCCTACCAATAAAAGGGGTCGGGAGTCTTTTTTAAAGACTCCCGACCCCTTTTTTGTATTAGCGTCGCTTTGCAGGGACGGACAAGAGGACCACCACGAGCCAGGGCACAACAATGCTTGCCATCATCAGCAGCGATGCCTCGATCATGGGGTCATAGCGCGCCATGTGCACCCAGGTCATCAGCATGGGTGTCAGTACCTGCGGGTTGGAGGGTTGCAACAGCACCGTCGCCGGGACCTCAGTAAGCGATAACGCCCCGGCAAGCAGCGCGCCCGCCAGCAGCATCGGCCATGCAACCGGCCACACGATGTGCATTGCGGTGCGCAAGGGCCCAGCACCGTCCACGGCAGCCATGGAGCGCAGCTCTTCCCACCCCTTGCCCCACGTTCCCCAGGCGCCGATCAGCGCCAGCCAGCCAAACCGCCCCAGGTACAACAATACCGTGACGGGAAAGGCGTCGTATACCCACTCCAGGCCTGGCCGGTTCCACAGGCGGATCGCGGCGATCGCCAGGAACTGGCCGCCCACCAGAAAGGACAAGCCCGCCAGCACCAGCCCGCCGCGAATCCAACGCGCTGACATCGATAGTGCCAGTATCAGGCACGCCACCACGACGATCCCCGCCACCATCGCCGCGCCACCCAGCTCCGGTGCGAACTCAGTCCAGATTGTCGATGGAGAGAGCGGCCGGCGCAAACTCACCACCAGCGACCACACCGGCACCAGCAGCATCACCAGCATCACCACCACTGCCACGATATCCGCCCATAGTGGAGCATTCATCGCCCGCGGCCACTGGGCCAACGCAACCTGGTCAGTCGCGCTCGTCCGCACTCCCAACCATGCCGCCACTGCCGCAAGCGCGAGCGTCACCACGATCAGCGGCAATCCCGTTGCCACCGCGGCCGCTGCCCGGCTTGCCTGATCCGATGTCATCTGACCGCCCAACGGCACGGTCATCGGATTTGCCAGCCCGCTGAATGCACCGGTCTCAAAGACCATGCGCACCTCGGTGGCGATCACGCTGATTCCCGTCGGCTCATAGACGGCAAACTCCTGCGTCGCCAGCAGTGTCACCACCGCCAGCGAGGCCGCCGCCGGTGCAACTAACTGCCGCAAAGTAATCCGCCACAGCGCCCCGTCGACGGCCGCCTGCTGCTGCACACCCACATCCATCCGCGCCAGATTCAACCCGACCAGGATCGCCGGGATCGGCCATAGCCAGCCTGCCAGCGTCCAGGTACAGCGGGTCACATCCCAGAAGCCGGCCGGATCGAACACCACGCCAATTGCCGCGAACTGCTCCCTCCCGAGGCGCACAAACTGCGACCAGCCATAGGCATACGCCAGCGATGGCATCAGCAGCCCCGCGGGCAGCACCACCCACAACAGCCGCCGCAGCCACCACGGCCCGCGGCCAAGCACCAGCGCCGCCGGCATCGCCATCGCCGTAGCCAGAACCGCCACCGATATCCCGTAGAGGAGCGTTCGCGCAAGCATCGCCAGGCGAAACGAAGAGATGCTCAGCTCTGCCCGCACCTGTTCACTGCCCACGAGAGTAAACAGGAGCCAGCCCAAAGGAAGCACACACGCCCCCCCCAGCAACAGCGCGGCCGGCATCGCAATCGCCATGCCTGCAGGATCAAGGAATCGGGACTTCTTCATTGGCACGGTGTAAGCGTACTCGCGAACCGGACCAAGCTGAAGCACAAACATTTACGCTGCCCGTGTCGCACTGCACCAGCGGGCAAACCACATCTCCACGCCCATCAGCACCAGCGCCGCCAACATCAGTGGCAGCCATATCTCCCGGCCGACTCGCTGTCGGCCCACCGCTGCCGCCATCGCTTCGCTCTGGGGGTCTAGCACATCCATACTCAGCAAGCTTTGCCAGCCCGCCAGATCGTTCGCTGCAAACGGCGTCAGATCCGCTTCCTCTGCCGGCCGCTGCACCACAAATGTCCATTGGCTATCTTTGCCCGCCGTTTTCAACTTCAATACATACCGCCCGGACACCTGTGTCTTTCCATACCGCAATTCGGTCGACAGCACTGACGGCCGGACCTCCATCGCATCCTGCTTGCCATCCGGCGGGATGATCTTCGGGGCTTGATCTTCGGCGACTTGCTCCAGATTCAGCACAATCGGTTCGCCCTGGTGGATGTTCAGTTCCGGCAACTGCGAGCTCGCCAGATACCGCGCCAGCGACTGCATCAGGGGCAAGTACGAGCCCGAAAGCGGCAACGTCGTCCAGTCGGCATCGATCGACGTCGTCAGCAACAACACTCGGCCGCGCCCGGCCGGCTGCTCGATCAGCAGCGGCTCGCCACTTTTCATCGTGATCAGATTCCGCGCTGCGGATGTCGCCCCATCCACCGGCACATGCCGGTCGATGCTCACGCTGGGTATCGGATCAGGTCGGCCGCGCAGAAACCGGAACACCGGATGATTGATCTCTACGCCGATGACCGCCTGCGATGCTGTACCGCGCGCCGACATCGAATCCCCCAGCCGTACCGGCATAATCCCGCTGCCATCGCGATAGAGCAGTTGGTTGTAGTTCTCCGACTGCACCATGTTCCCCATGCTGATCAGCAGTCCCCCGCCGCTGTACACATACTGCTCCAGATCATGTGCCTGGGCTTCGGTCAGGCTCGATACGTTCGCCAGCACCACGATCGGGAACTTACGCGGATCCGGCCGCTGCCATTTCGCCACCGTAATCACCGTCACCTTTGTCGGATCCGGCCCCTGCTCCCCGCTTGAGGCCCAAGGCGCCAATGCCAGCCGCAGGAAGTCCGATTCTTTCCGGAACAGCCCCTCACGCTCATCACCGCTGATCACCAGCGCTTCCAGCGGCGGAACCACCAGTACCGCCAGTTCGCGCTGGTCATCGCCTGTCAGCGAGCGCATTCCGATCTTCGCCGTCAACACCGGACAACCAGGCTCATCGAAAGAGACCGTTGTCCGCACCACCGCCGACGCATCGGCCGGCAGTGTCACCGTCGTCTTGTACAGTTCCCGCGGTCCATCGCTCACCGTCACCGGCACATCGCCCTGCGCGTCAGCGCCATAGTTGCGGATGTGCACCTCCAGTTCGATCGGCTGCTTTGCCACGGCCGGCAGGCCAAAGGCCACCATCGACTCAATCGCCACATTTGCCCGTTCCTCCCCGCCGACCGGGATACAAAAGAGCTTGGGGGTCACCGCAGCGCCCGCCCAGCGCCGGCGCCACGCGGTGGCAAACGCCTCGTTCACCTGGCTCCAGTTCAGAAGCTGCCGATCGGTGATGAGATACAGTTCGCGGTTCAACTCTTCGGCATGCTCCATCACACTCGCCGCTTCGGCCAGGGCCAAAGCGATGTCATCCTTGCCATCGCCGGGTGTAAGCAGCGCCACCGATTGTGCCGCCTGCTGCAGGTCACTACTGAACACCGGGACATCGTGCGCCCTGCCGGCCGGCACCACCGCCACGCGATCTCCGCGCTGAAGTTGGGCAATGACGGAGATGGCCGCTTTCCGGGCCAGATCCATTCGTGATCGCCCGTTCCCCTCCACGGCCATGGACGCCGAAGCATCGATCAGGATCACGACATCGACATGCCCGCCCGGCGACAGGCTCCGCAACAAGCCATTGAATACCGGCCGGGCCATCGCCATGGCGATTAGAGACACGATCGCCATCCGCATTGCCAGCAGGATCCACTGCTTCAAGCGCGTACTCTGGCGCTGGCGCTGCTCGGTATTCGCCAGAAACATCATCGCGCCCCAGTCGACGCTCTTATAGCGAGCCCGCGACAGCAGGTGCAACACCAGCGGCACCGCCGCCCCGGCCAGACCGGTAAGCATGATGATGTTCAGGAACATGAATGTACGTGTACTACCACGGCCGGTCCGATAAGTTGAGCCTCACCGTACTCGCGGGGTCCGGCCCATTCCGACATCGCCTCGCGCCGGCATCCCATCGTCGCGCCGATAGTTCACCCCCAGCCGATCCAGCCGATCCATGTGCTTGCTCAGCCTGCCACTGAAATCCTCCCACTTCCGCTCGCCAGTGGTCCACGCCACCTCAGCCATCGCGCAGGCCCGCGGAAACGTCATATACGTCAGCTTATCCCACGACCAGATGTACTCACCCCATAGCTGCGCCTCACACCCCAACACGTTCTTCGCCTGCTCGGCGCTGACCCCATCCGGCACCGGCTCCAACTCATACACCTTCTGCGTTGTAAGCGAGGCGCCAATCACCTCGAACTCCGGTTTCGCCGGCGTATTTTCCTGCCCATAGTCAAAATAGAGATGACTCGTCGGCGCCATCACCACCTGATTGCCCCGATCCAGCGCATGCCGTGCCCACTTCCAGTCGCGCCAGACCATCATCGTCGCCGTCGGCGAGAGTCCACCCTCCTGGATCTCATCCCACCCGATCAGCCGCTTCCCACGGGCGTGCAGCATCTCCTCCACCCGGCGGACAAACCACGCCTGCAGTTCATGCTCATCTTTCAGCCCGTTGCTCTGCATCACATCCTGCGCCACCGCCGACTTCTGCCACTGCGTCTTGGGCGCCTCATCGCCGCCGATATGCACATACTCGCCCGGAAACAGCGGCAGCAGTTCATCGAACACATGCCCAATGAACTCAAATGTCTTGGCGGTGGGGTTGAGTGTGTTCTCATGCACACTCCAATGCGGGGAAACGGCCGACACCGTCAACCCCGGCACATCCTGGTTGCCCAGTTCCGGATACGCCGCGATCGCCGCCGTAGAGTGGCCGGGCATCTCGATTTCCGGCACCACCGTAATGAACCGCTCTCCCGCATACGCGACAATCCGTTTCAGGTCCTCCTGCGTATAGAACCCGCCATAGGGAATCCCATCGCCGCTCTTGCGATCCCCCATCTTGGGCGATTCCGCTCGCCACGCTCCCACTTCCGTCAGTTTCGGATATCGCTTGACCTCCACCCGCCACCCCTGGTCTTCGGTCAGGTGCATGTGAAACGTGTTCAACTTGTGCAGCGCCATCAGATCCAGCAGGCGAAGAATCTCCTCAACACTGAAGAAATGCCTCCCCACATCAAGCTGCAATCCCCGCCACGCAAACCGCGGCCAATCCTCGACCACCCCCGCCGGCACGCTCCACGCGCTGCCTCCCGCACTCTGGGCAAGTTGTGCCAAGGTCTGCACGCCATTGAAAAGCCCATGCCCCGTCCGCGCTGCAATCTCCACCCGCCGTTCGTTCACACTGAGCCGATACCCCTCGCGTTGGCTCAACTCCCCGCCATCGTTCTTCATCCCTGCATCAAGCTTCAGCACCACCCCATCCCCCTCGCGACCATCCACACCGGCCAGTTGCATGCCGGTTAGCCGCTTGATTCCTGCCACCAGGTGCTGGGCAACTGCCTGGGCCTCGTTACCTCCCAGCGCATGCACCGCCATCCGCGGCTGCAGTGCAAATGGCGCAGTTCCACTCAAGGACACCCGCACTGGACGGGGAATCACGTTCACCTGGCCATGCCGCTCTGCACTCATACTCATACTCATACTCCCAACGTATTATGTATCCCTAGACCAACTGTTCCTCACTCGGAAACACGATCAACATCAGCGCCGTCGCCACCGCTGGCACCCACATCGCTGGCGTAAGTCTCCCGGTAATCAGGATCGAAACACTCGCAAAGAAAGATGGGCCTTCGCAGCACGCTAGAAACAGAATCGTCCCCTTCGCCAGCCCCTGCATCGGGTGCATCTCGCGCTTGCCCCGCTCGAGACTCATCCTCCGCAGAAATCCCCCGATCGGCATCATCGCCGCCGCCAGTGCCAACGCAATGTACGGCAGCATCTCCGATCCCTTGCCAGTCAGTTGCCCGCGCTGCGCCACCGCCACAACAAAGAATATCCCCTGCCCGAGAATCAGTGCAAGCCAGATAATCCGAAGGGTGAAGATCGCCCTCCGCGGATCTGTCGGCATCTCTTGCATGACTCTCCATCCCGTCGCTCAGCGACAAAGCAGATATCCTCCCCTCATCCGTTCGAATCGGCAAGCGATCCCGCATCGGCAAAGGCCGCCTATTCCGGCAGGGCGCCCCGGAAGAAGCCCAGCCAGTTGCCTTGGAGGAATCTGCGGATGTCGGCATCGCTGAAGCCCGCACGGGCGGCGGCATCGCCGATGCGGGGCAGGTCGGCCGCGGTCGTGATCTCTTCGGGCACATCATTCCGTCCGAGCCCACCATCAAAATCAGTACCCAGACCAATGTGATCGGCATCGCCCAGCACATTGCAGATGTGCTTCACATGGGCCATCACATCCGCCAACGTTGCCCTGCGTCGTTGCCGCTCGGCCGCGGGAATGAGGAAGCGATCAAAGAAGTTGATGCCGACAACCCCGCCGCGCTGCGCGATGGCCCGGATCATGCCATCGCTAATCTGGCGATCGGTGTTAATCAGCGCACGGCAGTTGCTGTGCGATGCCATGATCGGCCCACTACTTAGTTCCACCAGATCCCAGAATGATGCCTCGGAAAGGTGCGAGATGTCGTGGATCATGCCGACGTTGTCGAGTTCACGCACCAGTTCCCGACCGATGGGCGTAAGCCCGCCCGGGGCGCCCGTGCCGCCGGCATAGCGCGTCCGCCGCCAGGCCATGCCGACAATGCGCACGCCTTGCGTAAACCACCAGCCGGCGTCAGCGGGGCGCTGGATCGGATCAGCGTTTTCCATCAGGATGATGGTGTGCAGCGAATGTCCCGGATCGGACTCGACTGGAAGGCCGGATCTGCGGCGAACGAGGTGCAGCCGGCCGGCCTGTTCCTGCTGGTTGTACCAGCGGATCTGCCCCGCGGCGTGCTGGTGGGCGGCCGCCGGGTCATCGACACCATTGCGCCGATAGACTTCCGGACCGGTAAACAGCGTTCCGCAAATCAACCCCACCCCGCCCACCCGCAGGTCAGGGAACCCGACTACGTTCGGCCCATGTTTCCCCGGCGGTTGCTCAAGGGCGGGAAGAGTCAGGTCGCGCCCCTCCAGCGCCATATCCGACAGATCCAGATGCGTATCAACAATCAGCATGCCCGGAACGGTACGAAGTCCAAGGCGTCACGGCAACTGGGGAGGGATGGATGCGGAATCCGGGCGCAGGACCCCTCTCCGGTAGGCTCCGGGGGCAACTCCATGAACACGTTTGAATGCCTTGCTGAATGCCGCCTCGGACGCATAGCCAATCTTCAGCGCGATCTCCTTGATGGCCATCTGGTTCTCGCAAAGCATGTCCGTTGCACGGTTCATCCGCCTGCGGGTCAGGTACTGCAGCGGAGGCTCACCCACAAGGCTGGCGAAGCGCGCTGCAAACGCCGAGCGCGACATCGCCACGGTGTCTGCCAGTGATGCCACCGTCCATGCCACCTCGGGATGATGGTGAATGCTACCCAGCGCCGGCCCGATCTCCGGGTCCAGCATCGCCTGCAGCCAGTTGCCGTTCCCGTCAGGGAGCGTGCGCACATATGCCCGCACCGCCTGGATGAAGAGAATCTGGGCCAGGTGGTTGATCACCGTCTGCGATCCGGGACCGTATTCATCCATCTCGTATGCCATGAAACGCACCGTATCCTCAAGCCAGGGAGCAATGCGCCCATCTTCCGCTCGCAGATGCAGCACCGGCGGAAGCGAAGAGACAAGCCGGCTATCCTGGCGATCCTGGAAGAAGAATGCCCCGCCCATCAGCGATGTCACCGCGCCGCCGCCCCCAACCATGAGGCCCTTGTGCTGGCGCACGCGCTCAAACGGATGGACTTTCCAGAGCGGCCGGACGGCGCTCGTCGGCCCGTCGCGCAGCACATGCCCCGGCGCATGAAGCAAGACGATGAGGTCGCCGCCGGCAAGCGTCAACGGATCGCTCTTTCCATCGATCTCAAGGATGCAGTTCCCCCGGGTAATCGCGTAGAAGCACCCCGACGGATGCGGTGGCTTCCTGCCGCGCAGGGGCTCGGGAATCTCCTCGATTGGCGGCCCAACGTGCGCAGGCATCTCCTCCGGACCGGCCGGGAAACGGACCCCCCAAGGAGCGCTTAGCTCACTCTTCCCAAACACAAAGCTCTGGAACCGAGCAGTCTCCAACACGTCACTGAGCAAGTCGAACATATCCTTAGTATACCATAGTCGCCGACAATTTGGACTATTAATCGATATTATTGGCATCTTAATGTCCAAGCATCCAGTTTATCAGAGTCTTGGAACTACATCTGGACGGTTGGACAAGTAACGGCGACGACCGGGCAAAGAAGTCGGACGCATTGGAGAGTATGTACTAACAGAGCGGCACATGCGGGCGAGGGAACTCGCCAGAAGGACCGCGAACGACAGGAGAACAACTGTGAGAAAGCGTTCATGGACTCTGATCGCCTTGGGAATCATCGCCGCCGCTGTGGGTACCTATGCAGCGGTCGGCCGGTCGGCCAACACCAACAGTTCCACGCCGGCCGACGCCACCGTGGCGACGGTTCGTCGTGGCGACATCACCAAGTCGGTTGCCAGCACGGGAAAGGTCATCTCGAATCTTGAGGTCGACATCAAGTGCCGCGCAAGCGGCGAGGTGACCAAGCTTCCCTTCGACATCAGCGACCCCGTCACCAAGGGGCAGTTGCTTCTCGAACTCGACCCCGTCGACCAGGAACGCGATGTGAAGAGAGCGCAGGCTTCGGTGGACCAGTCCAAGGCGCGACTTGCCGAGGCGCAGAAGAACCTGGAACTGGCCGAGGCGGACGTCCCCACCGCACAGAAGCGAGCGGATGCGGCCATTCGCTCCGCTGAGATCAGATCACGCAGCGCCCAGGCCAAGGCACAGCGGCGGCAACAGCTCATCAAGGAGCAGTTGGGCTCCGCTGAGGATGCCGAGACCGCCGATGTGGAGGCCGCCAGTGCTGCTGCCGACCTCGAGACAGCACGCGTCCAGGCCGAGGAAATCCAGAGCAAGCGGCTGACCGTCGAACTGAGGCGACACGAGATCGCATTGGCTCAGGCCCAACTCGACGCCGACCAGATCGCCCTCGACACTTCCCGTCAGCAGTTGCTCTATACGCACGTGGAGGCGCCGATCAGCGGAGTCGTCTCCGCCCGCAATATCCAGATCGGAACCATCATCTCCTCCGGCATCACCAACATCGGTGGCGGCACCACGATCATGACGCTCTGCGATGTCTCGCGCCTGTTCGTCATCGCATCAGTGGATGAGGCGGACATCGGGAAGATCCAGTTGGGCCAAGATGTCCTGATCACCGTGGATGCCTTTCCGAGCGAGCGATTCGGCGGCAAGGTCATCCGCATCGCAACCACAGGTGTGAATACGTCCAACGTCGTCACCTTTGAAGTGAAGATCGAGATCACCAGTGCCAACAAGCGGCTGCTTAAGCCGATGATGACCGCGAACGTGCAGATCATCTGCGATCAGCGCAAGAGTGTGCTGGTGGTGCCCGAACAGTCGGTTACACGCAGCGACGGCAAAGCCGCGGTGACCATCGCCGGAACTGGCACAGCACCCGGCGCGGAGCGTCCGGTTGTCCTGGGCCTGAGCGACAGCGAGAACGTCGAGGTACTGCAGGGGCTGCAGGAAGGTGATCAGGTCATCGTCCGCAAGGAGGTGGCCAGTCACTGGAGCACCGATCAGAAGAAGTCATCGATGCCGCCACCTCCGCCGCAATAAAGAGAGGCACCCCCATGATCCACGCTCAAGACCTTGTGAAAGCTTACGAACTCGGCGGGCAGACGGTGCGGGCGCTCGATGGCGTGAGCGTTGACATTGCCGCCGGCGAAATGATCGCGATTCGCGGTCCTTCTGGCAGCGGCAAGACGACGCTGATGAACATCCTGGGCTGCCTGGATCGCGCAGATGCGGGCAGCTACACGCTGGCCGGAGAAGATGTCGCACGGCTCTCCGGAGACCGCCTGGCCGAGATCCGCAATCGCTACATCGGCTTTGTGTTCCAGACGTTCAATCTCCTGCCGCGCATGACCGCGCTGGAGAATGTCGAGCTGCCGCTGCTCTATGCCGGAAAGCATCGCGAAGCTCGACAGGCGGCGATCAAGGCGATGGAAACGGTCGCCCTGACCGATCGCATGCACCACCAACCGAACCAGCTTTCCGGCGGGCAGCGGCAACGCGTCTCCATCGCCCGGGCGATCGTCACCAACCCGGCCATTCTGCTGGCCGATGAACCCACCGGCGCACTCGATTCACGCACCGGCACCGAGATCATGCAGCTCTTCAAGCACCTGAACGCCGATGGCCGCACCATCATTGTTGTCACTCACGATCCGACGGTGGCGAGGCATTGCCAGCGCGAGATCTATCTTCGCGATGGGCGAGTTGCCCAGCCATCTGCGACCGAAGCGCTCCAGGAGGTGGCACCATGATGCTCTGGATCACTATAAAAGTGGCTCTGCGAAGCCTGTGGGCCAACCGCATGCGCTCCATCCTGGCGATGCTCGGCATCATCATCGGCGTCGGCGCGGTGATCTTCGTCCTGTCACTCGTGGCGGCCGCCAAGGCTGACATGATGGGTCGGATCACCGCCATGGGCACCAACCTGCTGGTGGTCAGCCCCGGCCAGCGCGGAACCGGCGGCGTCATGTCGGGAACGCAGCAGAACCTCACCGCCGACGACGCCGAGGCGCTGCTGGCAAAGATCCCGCAGATCCGCGACCTCGCCCCCGTCGTGCGCGGCAATGTCCAGGCCAAGCGGTTGGCAAAGAACTCCCGCACCAGCCTGATGGGCACGACCGTCACCTACTTTCCCATCCGCAGCTTCGAGGTGGAGAAGGGCCGGCTCTTCAATGATGCCGACTGCGATGCCATGTCGCGTGTCGCAGTAATCGGCGCAACCACTGCCACGAACCTCTTCGGCACGGAAGAGCCATGCAATCAGGTCATCAAGCTCAATAGCATCAACTTCCGCGTCATCGGTGTCCTCAAGAGCAAGGGCGACCAGGGCTGGTTCAACCCGGATGATCAGGTGCTGGTCCCCTACACCGTCGCCATGAAGCAGATCGTCGGCGTCGATCACCTGAACGAGATCGATATCCGAGCCAACAATGAAGCCGACCTGGACACCATCATGGATCGCGCCACCAAGCTGCTGCGCAAGCGGCACCATCTGCAGGAAGACCAGGACAACGACTTCAGCATCCGCAACCAGGCGGAGATGCTCAAGACCGCTGACAGCATGAACCAGGTGCTCGCACTGCTCGCCGGCGGCATCGCCAGCATCTCGCTGCTGGTTGGCGGCATCGGCATCATGAACATCATGCTCGTCACCGTCACCGAGCGCACCCGCGAGATCGGCGTACGCAAAGCCATCGGTGCCAAGAACGGCGACATCCTTCGACAGTTCTTGATCGAAGCCGTGGTGATGAGCGGCTCCGGCGGCGCGATCGGCGTGCTTTCCGGTTTTGTCCTGGCGGCCATCCTCTCCAGAGTCACCAGCCTGCAGGCCAGCGTCAGTCTGTTCAGCGTCGCTCTTGGACTGGGGTTCTCCATGGGCGTGGGCGTTTTCTTCGGATTCTACCCCGCCAGCCGGGCAGCCCGACTGGATCCTATTGAGGCACTGCGCTATGAATAACCACACCCCCACCGCGTTCAAAGGAGCATGCCTGCTGGGTTTACTCATCGCGGGTTGCAGCGTAAACCAGCAGCAGGAGGTCGCCGAATACCGCAAAGTGCTGGACACAGCAGCGGCGCCAACCACGGCGCCGGCGGCAGCCGCGACGCTGACGCTGCAACAGGCGCTCCAGCTTGCCAATCGCAACAGCGACACGCTGGCCTCGACCGGCGAAGACTACCTCCAGGCCATCATCGCCAGGAACCGTGCGGCCAGCGCATTTCTGCCCACGATCAGCGCTGCCTCCAGTTACTCACTGCGCGATGATGGCATGGGCGGAACGTCCGACTCCACCACCGCAACCGGCTCCGGCCAGATGAACATCTTCAACGGCGGCCAGGACCTCGCGAAGTACCGAGCGGCCACCGCCACAATCCAGCAGCGCCGCGAGCTGCTACTCGATGAGCAGGCGAAACTCCTGCTGAATGTGGTGGCAACGTATTACGAGGTAATCAAGAACGAGCGCCAGGCACGGGTGTACGAGACCTCGATCAAATATCAGGAGGAGCGCGTCCGCGATACCGAGGCGCGAGTACGGCTGGGCGCTGCCAAGCCTTTGGACCTTGCCCAGAGCCGATCCGAACTGGCTGCCACACGCGTGTCACTGACTCAGTCGTTGCTCGACGCGAGCAATGGCCGCTCGACGCTTGCCTATCTGATCGGTCTGCCCGCCGTTGAGAACGCCCTGAGCGATGACCTGACTATCCCCGATGCGCCAGGCGACCTGGCGCCGTTCATGGCAACGGCACTGAAGTCTCGCCACGACCTGGAGGCAGCCCGCCATGCCGCTGAGGCCGCCCGCCAAAGCGTCACCGCGGCCTTCGCCCAGTACTACCCCTCGGTTTCGGTGAACTTTGACTACCTCCTCTACCATCACCCCGACGAAGGCGGGCTCTGGTCCGGAGCGATCTCCGCCAACATCCCGATCTTCTCCGCCGGCCGCATCGAAGCCGATGTCCGCACTGCCTGGTCACAGTACCGCCAGGCCGGTCTGCACGAGGCCGACCTGCGCAAGCAGATCGCCATGGAAGTACAACAGGCCTATGAGAACCTGACCGGCAGCGCCCGCAAGCTCGTGGATACCCGCGACCAGATTACCGCCGCCCGCCAGGCTCTGACGCTCTCCGACCGCTCCTACGCCCTCGGCAGCGCAACGAACCTGGACCGCCTCAGTTCCCAGAACTCCGTGCAGAATGCCGAACTCGATCTGGTGAAAGAGCAACTCAGCGAGAAGGTGTATTACCTCGTTCTGCTCCGCCGCACCGGCCAGTTGAACCTGACAACGCTCGTGCCGTCCACCGCCCCGACCGCCCGGTCGTAGTTCCACACAGCGCAATAAGGAAGGCTGGCGGGGGCTTGACCGCCAGCCTTCGGGCTATGGTGCGGGGGCATGCCCCGCTCGCGTGGATCAGCGGGTACTATTCGAGCACGCCCATGGTTACCAGGGTCGCTTCCTGACGTGCCGTCACCAGATCCTTAAGTTCATCCTGAGCGGCCTTGAGGTCCTGCTGGGCCTTGGCCTTGGCATCGCGCACAGCAGCCAGTTTGGCCTTGACCACATCGTCAGGGGTACCCTTGTTGTTCAAGGCATCCTGCAGTTCGCGGTTGGCCTGTTGCACCGGGCTGGCCGCCCGATCACCGCCAAACGGCCCGCCGGGGCCACCAGGCGCGCCAAAGCCCATTCCGCCGAAGCCAGTCATAGACTGCATCCGCAGCGTGCGAACCTTGTCAATCTTGGGCTTCAACACCGCCCACTCCTCCTCGCTGACACCCAACTGCTCCATCGTCCGCTGGTCCATGCGCTTCTGCATATCCTGCCAGTTGGGCATCTGGCCCCCTGGCCCACCCGGGCCCCCGGGACCACCACCTGGTCCGCCCATGGGCGGCCCACCCGCATCTTGCGCAGCCGCAGGCCGCACCATTGCGCTTGCTGCGACAATCGCCATCACCATCGAAATCCAACGGCTGCGTTCCATGGTCGTTCTCCTTTGGGTTTGCTCATATCCGGCCCTGGCATCTTGTCGCCAGGCTCGACGCTCACGCGATTCTGTCCTACAAACGCACCGGATCATCTCACTTATGCAGGCACAGACAATGTTCCGGCATCTCCGGGCGCATTCAGCGCTTGCGAAAGGGGTGGTACTCGTGTTCTACTATGCAGCAGAATGCACCGACGGCGGGGGCGCCCTGCCGTCTGGGTTCAGCTTGGAATGGAGAAACCTATGCGCTTGCATCATGCGGTTCTGTCGGCCGTCCTGACCTCACTTGTCCTCTGCGGCTGTAAGAGCCAGAAACCGGCCGCCATTCCCGCCGACGAGGCAACCCTGCAGCAGTTCCGTGATACCTATACCCGCGCTGACCCGACCGCCAAGATCGGCCGGGTCATCGCCGTCCTGCCCGAAAACCGTCTCGTGGCCGTTGGTGACATCGCGCCTGCTGACGTACAGATTGGTGATGTGATGGTGTTCATGAACACCAACAGCCAGATCATCGCGATGGGACACGTTGTGGAGAAGACCGCCGATGCCATTCACCTGAACTATGATGTGAAGTCGGATGGCCGGGCTCCGGCCGTTGGCGATCTGGCCGTAAAAGCCAAACTGTAACGGAATTGCGCGACGATGAAGCTGATCCTGGCTAGCGCATCGCCCCGTCGTGCCAAGTTGCTGGCCGATGCGGGTTACCAGTTCGAGGTCCATCCCGCGGACATCGACGAACAGCAGACCACCGCGCCCAGCCCGCCGGAGTTGGCGCAGCGGCTGGCAATGGCCAAGGCCGACGCCATCGCGGCGCAATACCCGGATGACGTGGTGCTGGCCGCCGATACCATTGTCTGCTTCGGCGAACAGGTGATGGGCAAGCCGGCGGATGCCGCCCAGGCGAAAAAAATGCTGGAACTGCTCTCGGGCACCACCCAGATCATCATCACCGGCATCTGCGTCGTGCGCAAGAGTGCCGACCTGCAGCAATCGACGCGAGTCATGTCCGCCGTGCGAATGGACAACCTGACTGATGAACAGATCAAACAGTACGTCGCCTCCGGCGAGTGGGAAGGTAAAGCCGGTGGATATGGAATCCAGGACCAGGATCCATTCGTGAAGCGGGTAGCCGGATCTCACACCAACATTGTCGGCATGCCCATGGAAACGGTTCGCAAAATGCTTGCTCGGGCCGGAATTCCCCTGCCCAGTCAGTCAGGCAAATGAAAGTTCTCACCACTCTGTTTCTGTTGATGGCCGTACTGGCGGCGCCACTTGCTACCTCCGGCTGCAATGCGCGATCCGCCGCCCCACAGTCAGGCCTTCCAGTCGTCGCGATTCAGGTCGGCCAGAAGAGCTACCAGTGCGAAATCGCTGCCGATGATGCCACTCGCCAGCAGGGACTGATGCATCGCAAGTCGATGCCCGCCGATCACGGGATGGTCTTCGTATTCGCTTACGAGCAGGTGCTCTACTTCTGGATGAAAGACACGCTGATCCCGCTGGATATTGTCTACCTGAACCGCGATGGCAAAGTGGTCGCGGTACGCCAGATGCAACCGCTGGATGAAACGGGCGTGGGAAGTAAAGATCCCGCGCAATACGCGATTGAGCTCAATGCCGGCCAGGCGGAAGCCTCAGGTGTGAAAGAAGGCGACATCATCCGCCTGCCACAGTTGCCGGAGGCGCGCTAAACCTCATGTCTTACCGCGACGATGTCATAGCAGCGCTGAACCACCACCAGCCGGCTCGCCTGCCTGTCGATTTTGGCGCTACCGCCGTCACCGGCATGCACGTGTCGTGCGTTGCGGCCCTCCGGGACCACTTCGGTCTTCCCAAGCGGCCGGTAAAGGTCCACGAACCATTCCAGATGCTCGGGTGGATCGATGACGATTTGGCTGACGCGATAGGCGTTTCCGTCACCTGCCCGACTCCCCGGGGCACGATCTTCGGCTTCCGCAACGAGAACTGGCAACCTTGGCGCACACCCTGGGGCCAGGAAGTGCTGGTTCCCGGCGCGTTCCACACCAAACCCAGCGAAGATGGCGGCCTGCTCATCTACCCGCAGGGAGATCGCTCCGTGCCGCCAGCAGGGCATATGCCCGGCGGAGGATTCTTCTTTGACGCCATCATCCGCCAACAGCCCATCGACGAAGATAAACTCAACCCGGAAGACAACTGCGAGGAGTTCACGGTCTGGGATGCATCGCAGCTTCAGGAGTTCGCATCCGACGCTCAGCGAGCGCGCAGCAGCGGACGGGCAGTAGTCGCCGGCCTGCCCGGCGCCGCACTGGGCGATATCGCCCTGGTGCCGGGCAACGGCTTAAAGTCTCCCAAAGGCATCCGCGATGTGGCCGAGTGGTACATGTCCACGGCCGTGCGGCAGGACTATGTCCACGCCATCTTCCGCCGCCAGACCGACATCGCACTGGCGAACATGCAGCAGATCAACGCCGCCTGCGGCAACTGCATCGACGTGGTCTTCCTCTGCGGCACCGATTTCGGCACTCAGGCCGGCCTTTTCTGCTCCATCGATGCCTTCAACGAACTGTGGAAGCCCTACTACAAGGAAATGACCGGTTGGATCCACGCCAACACGCCCTGGAAGATCTTCAAGCACTCCTGCGGCGCGGTGGAAAAGCTCATCCCCCATTTCATCGAGTCCGGATTCGATATCCTCAACCCGGTGCAATGCTCGGCCGCCGGGATGGAACCTGAAGCCCTAAAGCAGAAGTACGGCCATCAGATCACCTTCTGGGGCGGCGGCGTCGACACCCAGCACACACTACCCTTTGGCACTCCCGCGCAGGTGAAAGAGCAAGTGCTCCAGCGCTGCCGCACCTTCGCCCCCGGCGGCGGCTTCGTCTTCAACGCCATCCACAACGTCCAGGCCTGCACCCCCATCGCCAACATCGCTGCCATGCTGGAAGCGATCCGCGAGTTCCGGGCATCCTGATCACACCAGGCTCGGCAACTGCTTGCTCTCCGGCGTGTATTGGTGCAGCTCAATGCGATTGCCGTCCGGGTCCGCCAGCCACGCCTGAAGGCTGCGATCGCGGCCGGTCTTGGGATCGCTAACCTCTACGCCATGCGTTCGCATGGCGGCCACTGTGCCGGCCAGGTCATCCACCTCAAGGCAGAAGTGTTGGTAGGAGATCTTGCCGGCCGCCGCGACAACCTCTCCCTGGAACAACTCGATGAAGTTGTGCCCGCCAACATGGATGTAGACACCAATGCGCTGGCCGGCATCGTTGTTTGCATCGAACGCGAGCTTGAGCCCGAGTTTCTGGCAGTAGAACGCAATCGATGCATCGAGATCGCGAACGACGAAGCAAATGTGGGCAAGGTTCCTGATCATGCAATCCATGATAAGATCGCAACGCAGCTACCGAAAGGCACAGCACACCATGAAGAAACTGACAATCGCGGATCTGAAACCCAATAGCTCACGGCTGATGCCTCGTGAACTCGGCGATGCAAAAGTGGTTCACGGCGGCGTGTATATCTTCAAACCCGGCGAAACCGCCCATCCCGAGGCGCGTCATGTCCACGATGTCGATGAGGTGTTCATTTTCGTTCAAGGCCGTGGCGTACTCCCCATCGACGGCATCGAATACCCCATCCAGACCGGCGATGTCTTCATCGTCCACAAAGGCGAAGACCACCACACGCGCAGCTCCATCGAGGACCCGCTCGTATCCGTGTGGTATGTGATGGATCGGTAGGCGGCAATCCTGTCTCCACATCTCGACTCTGCCCGATTCATCCTCTCCGTGAACAGACCGTCAACCGATCTTCTTCCGACGGGGTTGCGCTTGGCCATATGCCTGACTCAATGCCAAGTCCGCTCGCTTCTGGATGTTGATCCACAACTGTGCTGGACGTTGGCGCGATTCGGTCCAAAAGCGCTCTCGAACTTTGTGGATTTCGGCAATGATCGGGTCCGGTATGCGTTTTTTCATCATTATTCCTCCATCAGGAACTCGGGCGTTACCACCAGTGGAGTATGCCAGCCGCGAATATCATTCAGCTTGCGCAGCCGCTGAAGCACCTGCCCGTTAGCAATATGCGTGCAATTCCAGGTTACCAGGTAATCCAGCTTATGCTGCACCGCATGCGCCAGATGTCCAGCGTCCACATATGCTTTCCGTGGCAGAAGCAGATGCTTCATATAATACGCGGTACAGTCCATGATCTCTTGCGTCGTCGGCAATACCTCAATTCCTTGCAGTTTCCGGACTCGTGCCAGCGATAGCCCCCTGTCACCCTCACCGGCTTCAGCAATGACCAGCGGAGATATCAGCAGGTGCCAGCGGCGCTGTGCGTGGTTCCACCATTGGCGCGTGATCTGCTGGTTCGCGGCAACCTGCAATGAATGGCTCAGGTGCCCAACCGCATAGCTAATGACGCTGGTTTCGACGTACACGCTCGCCTTCATCGGCACGATTATATGAGATCAGGTACATGATGTGTAATTGCGAGGCGGCGCCTGCCTCTCCAAATCCGTAAAACCGCCCATCCCGAGGCGTGTCATGTCCACGATGTCGACGAAGTATTCATCTTCGTCCAGGGCCGTGGCGTACTGCCCATCGACGGCATCGAGTGTCCCATCCAGGCCGGCGATGTCTTCATCGTCCACAAAGGCGAAGACCACCACACACGCAGCTCCATTGAAGACCCGCTCGTATCCGCGTGGTATGTCATGGACAGATAACTGCACTGCCGTAGTGGCGACAATCCTGTCGCCACGTCCATACAGGGATTTCGCCGGCGTTCTGATTCCCAGTCGGGCTCCAATCTCCCCTCACTGATGCTTCATCGACTGCGCGGCATACGCCAGACAGGCCAGCACATCCTCGCGAGAAAGCGTGGGATATTCTTCCAGAACATCCTCAATACTGTCGCCCGCCGAAAGAAATTCAAGGACGGTCTGAACGGCGATGCGCGTGCCCTCAATGGCAGGTAGACCATTGCATATGCCGGGATCAATGATGATCTTGCGCATGATTCAAGGCTAGCGAACCCAGAATGCAAACTCAAGCAGGCACGAAGACTGGAAAAGGCAGCGCTATGACCAATCTTCCTCCATCAACCGCAAGGCACAGAACCGTCGAGAGGATAGTCAGCAATTGCCGTCTCATGCGACCGGCCTCCTTACCAGAGCAGCGGGAATGGCCGTTCCGCACTCGGGGCAGCGGTCTTTGCTGGCCCGCAGGTCGTAGCCGCATTTCTTGCACAGCCCTGCCGTATTGCGGCGCTTCGTCCGGCGTGCTTTGCACCACCAGACGCTCGGAGATATGGCTGCTGCAATGGTCAGGAACCAGTGCGGCACCAACAGACTGCGAGAGACGAGATCGGGTCTCACAATTGAACCGTAGAAGAACCCGAAATGGCCGAAGTCATCGTACCGACCCGACACCGCTGGGCGGCTGTCCAATCCTGGGCGGCGAACACTGACGCCATCCGTTGGCCAATCCGCGGGGAAGGCGATTGCGTTTCCTCTGTACCACTGAAGATCGAACCTGAGTTGCCCGCATTCAGATACGACGTTGAAGTACTCGGCCTCCCCCACAGAGCCGTTCCGACTGCGCTGGTTCCACCCAGCTTCGTCGTATCGCCAGTAACTGCGCACCCACATGATGATGCAGGCAAGACAGAGCATCAGCGAGAGGGCCGAGATGACTATGAAGAGGCGGCGTCTCATTGGGACTTCGTTTTGGCGCTCCCCCGTCGCGCTCTCCTTAGAATGCACGCAAGCAACGCCCCGAGGGGCCAGTAGACACAGGCTTGGCCGATGCAGATGGCCAGCGTGTAGGATGGGAGATGGAGAAGTTCGCACAGAACCAGGCCGATGAACAAGCCAGGATACGCCGATATGACCAACGCCAGATTTAGCGATGGTCTGTCGGCGATCCAATGGCTAACCACCGATCCCTCAACAGGATTCAACCCGCAAGTCCCGGCAAGCACCCCAAACACCAGTCCAATCAGCAGCAGAATCGTCGCGACGGGGTCAAAGAAACAAGATCGCCGCCGAGTGGTGACCGACGCATAGTCGATCTCCGATGGTCTCTCCGACTCGGGCTGGCTCATCATGATCTGTCCTTTCGACTTCATTCACTCTTTCGATGAATCCATGGAATCCCCACGAGCGAGAACAAACCCAGCAGGAAATACGCCGGGATCATGGTCACATCCAGCATGTCCAGTCGCATGTGAGAGTGGACCCGGGCCCGTACAAGTGCCAAGTTGACCCAACTTGTTAACACGATGCCTTCACAATTGACCCGCAGCCACAATCGCCTTAGCGAGTCCGGCGGGTGCCTGATTCCGTCAACGATCCAAGTCGCCAGGCAACACCAAAACGGCAATAAGCCCAACATGGCGAGCCCTGCGACGGAATCCTCTATCTCTATGTACCCAACGCCTATCCAGATTGCGCCCACTGCTCCCGTGGTGCATAGACCGAGGACTAAGATGCCCAGCGCCGGCCAGTCCGGTGAGAAACGAGGTCTTCCTGCAATCTTGTCGACCGTCGAAGGCGTTCTACTTTCCATAAAATCAGTTACCTCGCGTACTATTTGACCGGAAAACGACCGGAAAACAGGACCCAATTCTAATGCAGCGCTCATTTCGATAAAGCCACATCGGCCGCACCTCCCGATCAGTCTTTGCTCTAATCGATTCGCATCAACTTTGCTCTGTCTTTGTCAGCCCCACTTCAGGAACTGGCGGAGGCGGGACCGCTCCTTGGAGTGTCGCCTGTAGTAGTCGTCCAAGAGCACTCGCATACTCTCTGAGCCAGACTCGGCATAGTCCTGGCAGCTCTTTTCCGTCGCGTCCTCCGCAGTAGGGCTCGCACCCTTCTCCAGCAGTAGATGCGCCATATCCTCTCGGCCGGCGATCACCGCAAGCATTAGCGGTGTCTGGCCCTTTGCATTCCTCACATCCACAAACCATTGGTTCTCCAGTGCCTTGCGCAGCAATTCAACCTTGCCATCTGCAACTGCGACCAACAACGGTGATGCTTCGTCCGCGGAACGTTGCGCTTTCTGCGCCTGCTCAAGAATCGCAACGATGCTTGCCATGTCCTTCATGATCGCCGGCGAGTGCGCGGCATCGATCTTGGCAAGCTGCTCCTGGATCTTCTCTTCAGGCAGCTTCTGCTCGCGCATGAAACTCTCCTGCCCCTTCCGCCATTCGGGGTCGGAGGATGCGATGATCATTTGGGCCATACCCATTGGCGTAAGACCGAATTTATCCTCGGCATCGAGACGTGCCCCCCTCCGAGTGAGTTCCTTCACGGCCTCAACCCGATGGGCGGCGACCGCCACCATCAACGGCGTGCAGCCAAACTCATCCGTCTGCTCAATGGACGATGGCGTCTGATCAAGCAGCTTTCGCAAGGTATCGATGGCGCCAGAGCGAGCGGCGTCGTAGACTGGTGGACCGCCCATAGCGCAAGTGCCACACACGAGCGATAGTGCAAGTGTCATTACAGCACGACGGACCGTTCCAGCATGCATCATTCTGTCCTTCCACACCGATCGTCAGTCTGACGGACCGGAAAACAGGACCCGATTCGAATGCAACGCTCATGTCGATAGAGCCACATCGGCCACACCTCTCGATCAATCTTCATCCTAATCGATTCGCGTCCTCTGTGTTCTCTCGTCTTCTTTGTTCTCTTTCCGCGCGGGTGTCGATTGAGTTTGCGACCCAGAGCCCAGAGAAACGGCAGTGCGACAAGCTGGCCCAGAGCCGGATAAAGCTCGGTTAACTTCAGCCATCCCATCTGCTCGCCTCGGTTCGCAGCAGCGGTGATAAGTAGCTCGAATCCGGCGAATGATAACAATATGGTAATATGCCACAGGACGAGTCGCCGAGTTCGCCAGAAGCACAGCACCGTCAGTAATGCAACCCCCGACGGGAACAACCAAAGAGGCAAGACGACGGGCCAGTCTTCCGCGTGTATGGTTAGGACATCAAGCAGCGCGCATGCACTACCGATGCACCAAAGCACGCAACACAGCACGCACCACAGCTTGGCCAGACCAGACCATGATGAAGTATTCATTTCATCGTCTTCCATTCCACGAGGCCGGAAAACGAGGCCGGAAAACAGGACGCGATTCGAATGCAGCACTCATGTCGATAAAGCCGCATCGGCCACATCTCCCGATCAGTCTTTGCTCTAATCGATTGACATCCTCGGCTCGCCGCACTCCGGACATCGGTCTTCCGAACCTCGAAGGTCATATCCACAACGTTCACAGCGCCCTTGCTCTCGCCGCTGCCGCCTTCGTGCCGCTTCGCCAAGGGGCACATACAGACTGGGATGACGTTGTGCCATGAGCCAGTATACTGCGCACCCACAGATGATCATGGGCAGCCACCACCACGTCCAGAATGGCATAGCGTTGAGATAATACGTACGCAAGACTGGTGGAGCAAAACGCGGCACGCGATATACAGCCCACCGCCTATCGTTCGGCATGACGCCATTTCCACGCGTAAGCTGGACGCGGCCGCTCCACGTCTCTAATGCCCATATCCGGCCGTCCATCTCCACCAAAAGCCCCATACGATACCAATAGCTCACGATCCATAGTATCAACATCACAACGATGGCACAGAGCAGCGCCGCGATGGCAGTTCTTGATAACGCATTCTTGGGCATCGTTTTGGACATCAGTTACCTGGCGGGGGAGGAGCTATGATGCTCAGCAAATCACCTTTACTATCATACCACACGCCCCTTCCGCCGGCCGAGATCATGGCAAATTGAAGTCCAATCCTTGTGGTCTAACGCGAATCGACGCATCGATGCGGTCTGCCGTTGTGGCGACAATCCTGTCGCCACGTCCATACGGGAATCTCGGTGGCCCCGGAATTCCCTTGCCGTCACCACGCCGCCTGACGATCATTAGCCCATGGATCTCCAGACCACCACGCCCACTCGCACATACCGGGGTGTTGATCTGGCCGTGGTCGGTGGCCTGCTCCTGGTATCGCTGTTCGTGGCCGCAGAAGGCGCAAATGCCCTGTTTGCGTTCACATACCCGGCTGGTTCCACATACACGCAAGAGCAAACGCCGATGTACCCGGCGATAGCGATGGCACTGCTGGGTGCTGCCTTAGCTTCCACAGCGATAGCCGTGTTCTTCAGGCACCGCTCGGCGGCTGTGCGCATTGCAGCAATTCTCATCGGACTTGCATTCACTGCCTGGACTGCCATCCGTACGCACCTCGACCTGGAATGGATAATGTGGGACCATGGGATCAAGCATCTCGTGGACCTGTTCCATCTGGACTGGGATATGTACCAGATCCACTTTGGTTCGATCTATGCCGGGATCATGCCATCCGTAGCTATCCTGTCCGCCGGCCCTCTGGTCATCATGGCAGCTATCCTGCGCGCGCGGACACTCATCAACTTCGATGAGCCACTGCACACCATCGATCCTGATCCGGCCAACATCGCCTACCGCAGTGCGCCCGCCCGCCCTCATATTGTGATTCCACGATCAATCCTCACATTAGTCGCCCTCCACGCCATATGGCGCCTATCCTTTGCCGTCCTCTGGGTCTGGTCGATGCAGGACACGATGCCGATGCCCTACAGGGCCAGATTCCCCTTTCCCGTGCTGAACGACACGTTCGTCACCGGTGCCGCGGGCAGCGCCACGTTGCTCATCGCCGCCGTGGTTGGCTGGCGCGTTGCCTGGCTGGCCATCCCTCTGCTCACTGCCGGATGCCTGCTGGATATCGCGCTCGAAGCGCGCAAGTTCTGCATAGATCATTACTTCCGATACGGAATATACGACCCGTGGTCCGGTGCGGACCTTTCCGACCTCGGCGCCCCCTCGATCTCTCTGCTGGCCGCATTCCTGCCCATTGCCTTGCTCCTATGCCTGACTCTGACGGCACTCCGAACCCGCCGCATGCGCGTATCCCTGTGACCAATCCCGGTCCGTGCGGGTCGGCCGGGACCATGGTTCGCCCTGCAGAATTCCGTAAATTTTTCTGGATGCGCGCAAACCCTTGTCAATCCTCAATCTCTCTTTATCGAATATTGCAAGAGACCCCTATATGGTAGAGGGACCGCGCGCTTTGCGCGCTGTGCCCTGGCTATTTGACAAGTGAATACCACACGCAACGCGAACTCCCATGGACAGCGGTCCGTGGGTATCCTTCCGGCGCAGATGTCACCAAAATGTCACCGTTTGTCACCTTCCTTTACGAAGTGACATTTCGCCCTTAACCCACGCCGCTGCAACCACTTACCCGATGTCACCATCAGTCAACTGTCGCCACAACGCAATCCATCTCACACAACGCCCGGATATGCGCGCCGCAACCTGCGCACCTTCGTTTCGACTCGACTGAGCTCGCCGAAGTCCGCAATCCGCTATCCGCTATTCCTCGGAACCTGCGCACCTTCGCCAATCGGCGACCCATCTCACCGACCGCCCCAAACATGCGCACACAACCTGCGCACCTTTGTCATTGATGCTTGGATCTTGGTCATTGATTGGACTTCGGCGAGCTCAGTCGAGCCGTCATTGGGATTTGGGCGTTGGTCATTCCGCCAAGGGACTTATCCACAACCGCCCCGAACCTGCGCACCTCCTCACCCAATATCCACCTAACTCCCTATCCCCACAGCACTTGCCGCATAGGGGTATCCCCGCGAGAACTTGCGCACCTGCTCACTTATCCACAATCGTCGCGCTTCCGTTTCATCCTTCATCCTTCCGCCTCATCCTTCCCACTTCCGCCTTCATCCTTGGCCACGCAGGCACGGCATCGGTACACTCCCTTGCCATCATGAATGATCGCGAATGGATCCTCCGGACGATCGATCGCAGGGACAGCGTGCCGGTCCCCTATAACTTCAGCTTCTCGCCCCCAGCGCTGCGGCGGGTGCAGGGGCACTATGGACCGGACATCGAAGAGGCACTCGCCCTGCCGATCCGCATGACCGGGTGCAAATCGATCAAGCCGTTGTACGCCGACCCATCCCAGTTCGGCCCAACCGCCCGCGATGAATTTGGCGTCATCTGGTCAACAACCTCCATCGATCGCGGCTCGCCGATGGGCCCGTGCCTCCGCGAATCCACGCTGGCCGGCTACACGTTTCCCGATCCGGCCGCGGCCTATCGGTTTGAGGACATCGGCGCCTGGTGCCGGCTGCACGAAGGCCACTTTCGCCTGATCTGGATCGGCGATCTGTGGGAACGGGCCACCTTCATGCGTGGCATGCAGGATATCCTGATGGATGTGGCGGCCGAACCGGCCTTCGTCGAGGCCCTCTTACAGGGACTGACCGACTACATCCTGCGGACGATGGAGATCCTGTTTGCACGGTTTGATTTCGAGGCGGTCTCGTTAAGCGATGACTACGGCATGCAGCAGTCGCTGGTGATGTCGCCGGAGGACTGGCGGAAGTTGCTCAAGCCGCAGGTGGCGAAGATCTACGCTCTGGCCAAGCGGCACGGAAAGGTCGTCATGCACCATTCCTGCGGCCATATCGTGCCGATCATCGGCGACCTGATCGACATCGGGCTGGACATCCTGCACCCGATCCAGCCCGAGGCGATGGATTGCGCCATGCTCAAGCGGCGATTCGGGATGGACCTCACGCTGTGCGGCGGGATCAGCACGCAGCAGCTCCTGGTGCACGGCACGCCGGCCCAGGTGCGCGAGGAAGTGCGACGTCTCAAGGAGCTATTGGGCAAAGGCGGCGGATACATCCTGGAGCCAGGCATCACAATCCAGGATGATGTGCCGCTGGAGAACCTGGTCGCCATGATCGACAAAGCGCGAGATCAGGGCTGAACAGAGGCGACTGGCGAGGCACCCCCTTGCCCGGGTATTCTTTAGGCTCTGGGAAAGTACACCTGTCAGAGGAGTCATCAATGGAATCGTTGCAGAAGATCCGGCCGACGTATAGCGATGAGTATCTTGGCAATCCACACAAGGGTTGCTGCACGTTTCAGCACTTCAACGGCGATCCGCTGTTCGAGGGGCTGGGCTGGTCGGAAGAAGGCCCGCTGGAATTCCCGACCCCGCGGAGCTTCGCAACGATCGATGGATACCTGCCGAGCACCGTTTCCTATTGCCGCTGGTTCTGGGATGTACTGGAGCCGAAGAAAGGCAAATACAACTTCTCCATGATCGACAAGTCGCTGGAGGCCTGCGCCCAGCGTGGCCAGACGCTGGCGGTAAGGCTGATGGCATTCGGATCGCTCACCCAGCCGAGGGTGCCAAAGTGGTATTCCAGCAAGTACAAGATGATGACGATGCCGGTCCACGGCAAACCGCTGGAGCACCCCGATCATGACAGCCCCGAATATTTGGAGCACTGGGGCAACGTCATTCGCGAGTTCGCCAAACGCTATGATGGCCATCCGCTGTTGGAGAGCATCGACCTGGCGTTTATCGGCCCCTGGGGCGAAGGAGCGGGTGACTGCAAACTGGAGCGCATGCGCGAATTCTCGCAGTTGTATAAGGAAGTGTTCCCCAAGACGCCGCGGATGTGCCAGATCGACGGCCCGCAGATGGCGGTAGGCATCCAGACCGGAACCGGGTGGCGCGCTGATTGCTTCGGCGATCTGCGAAAAGTCGGAACGGCGGATTTCCCCAGGCACCTGTCATTCAACCACCACTATGATGCGTATCCGCAGCAGGTCTTCTTCTCCGGCGCCACCGATGCGTGGAAGACCGGGCCGGTGCACTTCGAGAGTTGCGGTGTGCCGATGGGTTGGTATCTCAATGGCTACGACATCGACTTCATCATCGAGCAGGGATACAAGCTCCACGGCACCTATTTCATGCCCAAGAGCACGCGGCTGCCGGACCGATGGATGGACAAGCTCACGGCGTTCTGTCGCAAGCTGGGATATCGCTTTACGATCCGCCACGTGTTGACCAACAAGTCGATGAAGCTGGGCGAGAAAATGCGCTTCCACTGCTGGATCGAGAACGTCGGCGTGGCGCCGATCTACTTCAAGTACGACTTGGCATTGCGCTTCCGCCAGGGCGGCAAGAGTTTTGTCGTGCCGTTTACCGACATTGACATACGCAAATGGCTGCCGGGCGATTTCTGCATGGACCGTCACATCCTGCTGCCCAGGGGTCTGCAGCGCGGCTGGGCGGAAATGTCACTGGGCCTGATCGACTCCAAGACCCAGGAGGCTAAGGTCAACTTCGCCAACCGTGAGCGATTCGGCGACCGCTGGACGCTGCTGGGCGGAGTGGAAATCCGATAGGCGCCTGCGGCGAGATGTGTTCTGCGTCGGCGTCCGTGTTTGCGACAATGCAAAGGAATGCTCCTCATGCGCATCTTGTACATTGACATTGATACCACGCGCCCGGATCACTTCGGCTGCTATGGCTATCACCGCAATACTTCGCCGGCCATTGATGCCATCGCCAAAGAGGGCGTCCGTTTCACCAACTGCTACACTCCCGATGCCCCCTGCCTCCCCTCCCGCGCTGCCCTGTACACCGGCCGGTTCGGAATTCAGACCGGCCTGGTCGGCCATGGCGGAACGGCCGGCGATCACAAGATCGAAGGCCCCGGCCGCGGTTTCCGCGGAACCTACGAGGATGACGCCGTCGTACGCCAACTTCAGAAGCTCGGTTACCACACCGTCTGCATGTCTCCCTTCGGCCAGCGCCACGGCTCCATGTGGTTTTATGCCGGCTTCCAGGAGATCCACAACACCGGCCAGGGCGGCATGGAATCGGCCGAGAAAGTCATGCCCATCGCCGAAGACTGGTTTCGGCGGAACGCTGCCAAAGACAACTGGTTCCTGCACGTCAACCTCTGGGATCCGCATACCCCCTATCGCGCCCCGGAGAGCCTGGGCGAGCCCTTTAAGAATGATCCGCTGCCCAAGTGGCTCGACGATGATGCGCTAATCACCCGCCACAACAAAGTAGTCGGCCCTCATACGTCTATGGAAATCTCCATGTACGACGACCGCGAGAATCCGCGCTTCCCCCGTCATCCCGGCAAGATCACCGATCGCGCGTCAATGCGGAAACTGATTGATGGTTACGATACCGGCATTCTGTATTCCGACCAGCAGGTCGCCAGGCTTGTCGCCCTGCTCAAAGAGGCCGGCGTCTATGAAGACACCGCGATCATCATCTCCTCCGACCACGGCGAGAACCTTGGTGAACTGGGCATCTACGCCGAGCACGGCACCGCCGACAACATCACCTGCCGAATCCCCATGATCATCAAGTGGCCCGGCGGCGCGAAAGGCAAGGTCGCCGAGGGCTTGCACTACAACCTCGACTGGGGTCCTACCCTGATGGACCTGCTCAAGGCACCCAAGCCCGAGGTCTGGCAAGGCCAAAGCTATGCCAGCACCATTCTGACCGGCAACGTTTCCGACGCCGGCCGCGATTACCTTGTTCTCTCCCAGTGCGCCCACGTCTGTCAGCGTTCCGTCCGCTGGGACAGGTGGCTCTACATGCGAACGTATCACGATGGCTTCCACCTGTTTCCGCAGGAGATGCTGTTTGACCTCATCGCCGACCCCCACGAGCAAAACGACCTCGCCGACAAACACCCCGAGCTATGCCGCGAAGGTGCCTGGCGCCTGTCCAACTGGCAGGATGAGCAGATGCAGACGATGGCCGCGCGCGGCCCTGATGTGATTGATCCACTTTGGACGGTGATCCGCGAAGGCGGCCCCTTCCACGCCCGCCACGCCGCCCCCAGCCCTCTGCCGGCGTACCTCAAACGCCTCGAAGCGACCGGCCGAGGCGAAGGCGCCCGACAACTCCGCCAGAAGTACGCCCGCTTCCTGCCACAGGAGTAAACCCAGACAATGCGCCCGAGCACACTCCTGGCACACAGGACTTCCGCAGCGCACTGTGCTGGCGAATAGCGAATTGCAGCCGCTTGCGCCACTCGCTACTTCAGCAGATTCTTGGTCGGGACATTTGTGACGCTGTCGGTGCTGTCCACCTGCGCGTGGTTGTTGCCGGCGCCGCCGTCGATGGTGTCGATCTGCGTGTCGCGGGCGTAGATCAGGTCGTTGCCGGCTTGACCGTTAAGCGTGTCTGCGCCGCCGCCGCCGACGATGGTGTCTTTCCCGTCGCCGCCAAAGATCTGATCACTGCCATCGGTGGTTGCCGTCACGGTCGGACTGGAAGAGTCATCGCCATAGATGCGATCGTTCTTCTTTCCGCCATGGATCGTGTCGTTGCCAGCGCCACCGAAGATCTCATTGCGCCCGCTGTCGGTACCGGTGATACTGTCGTCGCCGGCATAGGTCCAGATGATCCGGTCACCTTTGCCGCCTGCAACCACCGTATCGTTGAAGGTCGTTGTGCCGATGATTTCAATGTCACTAAAGACGTTGTCGTTGCGGCCGTTGGAGAGATCGTCTGCTGAGCCATCGTCGGCCAAGCCATTCTGGGTTACCGAAACGCCGACCGTTCGCGATTCATTGGTGATATTGGCATAGCTCACCGTATCCTGCCCTGAGCCGCCATGGAGGTCGTCAGCGCCAAAGCCGCCCCAAAGGACGTCGTTCCCGGCATCGCCCCACAACTGGTCATCGCCAGCATTGCCAAAGATGGAGTCGTTGCCGGCTTCGCCATGGATCGAGTCATTGCCAGCGCCGCCGGTGAGGCTGTCTGCCCCTTTCCCGCCGTAGATCAGATCATTGCCGTCGCTACCCGTGACGGTGTCATTACCCGCGCCCCCCGTCAAGGTATCGTCGCCGGCGCCGCCGTCGATGGAATCGTCGCCCGCACCGCCATCGATGGAATCATTCCCGTCGCCGCCGCTGATGGTATTGGCTGCCTTGCTCCCGATGAGCGTATCGCCGAAGTCCGTGCCCGTGAGGTTCTCCACATTCAGGATCGCATCGCCGGCAGCGGTACCGCCACTGGCGGGTGCATCTTCGCTTGATCCGTTTTCGGTCTTCTTCGCCAGTGAAACGCTCACACCCTTCGTGCGGCTTTCGCCTGCGTAGGTCAGAGTATCGGTGCCCGCCCCGCCATCGATGGAATCAGCGCCGAATCCGCCGGAGAGCGTGTCGTTGCCATCGCCGCCCAAGAGGGTGTCGTCGCCGTCGCCGCCGGTCAGGCTGTCGTTGCCGCCATTGCCTGTCAGCGAATCATTGCCTGCCCCGCCGGCGAGAGTGTCATTGCCGCTGGAGCCGATCAGCGTGTCATTGCCGTCGCCGCCCGTAAGAGAGGCCGGAAGACTGACACTGTTGTCCACTTCGAGTTTGTCGTTGCCGGCGCCGCCATCCATCATGATGCGGGCGATGGACACACCGGTAACGCTGGTGAATGTCGGCGCAAAGGCAACACCGTTGAGCGTCACAGTGTAGGTCAGGACGCCGGATGTGGATGTTGCCGTAACCTTGGCGGTGTCGTCGGCAGCGGTTCCCTGCACGATGATCGCATCGTACGAAAAGGCAACCCCGACACCGGTATCATAGGTATTACCCATGATCGCGAACGTATAGGGTGTGCTTCCCGCCGCGGTCGAGGTGATGGAAAGCGTCGCGTTGACTTGGCCGACCGCGGTGGGCAGGAATTGCACGACCACCGAGGTTCCGCTGTGGGAAACAACGCTGAACTCTGCGCTGCCGTCAACGGTCGCGATCACATCGGTGAGTGGGCCTTGGGTGCTGGAAATCGTAAAGGTTCGGGAAATCGGCACATTCAGGCTGGCGATGCCGAAATCGGTGAAGTCGGTCGGTGAGGCGACGGTGTCGCCATTGTTGATGGTCTTGGAATTACCGGTAACCGTGAAGCCACCCCCGCCGGTGAAGCGCACCATCTGCACCTCGAAAATCAGCGGTGCGTTGGCCGGGATATTGGGGGAACTGCCTGTCGCGCCGTAGGCCAGCACGGCCGGAATAAACAGCACGCGCGTCTCCCCTGCCTGCATTCCCACCAGGCCCAGGTCCCAACCTTTGATTACACTGCCAGCGCCAATGTTAACTTGGAATGGAGTGCTCCCGGACGATCTGGAATCGAAGTTGAATTTCGTAGTCGGATTGCCGTCGATGAGGTAGCCGGAATAGTAGACGTCCACCGTGCTGCCGTTGGTGGCGGCGGGTCCGGAACCCGAGAGCGTGGTGGCATACTCCATCGTGGCATTAGTGCCGTCGGTAGCCGTTCCGCTCAAGCTGGTGCCGGTCAACCCGGTGCCGCTAACTACGAAGCTGTAGAGCGTGCTGCCATCCTGTGCCAGCACCTTCACAGTGGCTTCCTTCAAGCCCGCGCTAGTGGGTTCGAAGCTGATTGTGAAAGTCGTGCTGCTGACAGTTGTGCCCTGCTGCGCGGCGATCACGCTTATGCTTGGCTGCGTCTTAACGCTAAATCCAGTGGAATCAAAACCAGCGATGTCCTCCAGGATGACCGGATTGGCTGACTGAAGCGTAATCGCCGCAGTCCCGGGGTTAGCCAGACTGAAGGTCCGCGTCACGGTATAGCCGTTAGTGCCCAGATTGACATTGTCATAGCCGAAGTCAGTCGAGTCGCCCCGGGTCGGCGTGGTATCGTTGTTGGCTATAGTGATCTGGCTGCCCAAGCCATTGCCACCGTAGATCACCGGCTTGGCAACCGGGGCAAATCGGATCAGTTCAACCTCGAAGACGTACACATCGGCAGCAGGGAGGTCGGGGGGGATCGACGGGGCGGTATCACTATAGGCCAGCGCCACTGGAACGAACATGACCCGCTTTTCACCCGGCAGCATGCTGGAGAGTCCAAGGCTCAGCCCCTTGATGACGGAACTGCCACCGATTGAAAGTTCCTGAGGCGAGGCGGCGCTGACAGAAGCGAAGTTGAAGCTTGAATTGGGACTGCCATCAAGCAGATAGCCTGAATAGCTGATGTCGATCAGACTGCCGGTGGTGGCAGCCGTGCCGGAGCCCGTCACCGTCGTGGCATACTGCATCGCGACACTACCGCCGCCCTGCGCAGTTCCATATGTAGGAATTCCAGAAACGCCAGTGCCCGCCAGCGCGAACGCGAATAGCGTCGATCCGTCGGCGGCGAGTATCCGCACCTGGGTGCTTTTCGCGCCAACGGTCGTCGGCTGGAAGCTGATCGTGAAGGTGGTGCTGCTGATGGTGCTGCCCTGCTGGGCATCCAGTGTGGTAACCGCCGGCTGGGTCTTCACGGCAAAGGAGGAGTCGCCCAGCAGTGTCACTGCGTTGGCGGCCTGGAGGGCCAGCGGCGCATCACCCGTATTCTCGATGGTGAAGCTGCGTGTCACCTGGTACAGGCTCAGCGTGTCGTATCCAAAATCAGTGGAATCGGCACGACTGGGTATCACATCGCCATTGATGATGGATACGGCATTGCCCAGACCATCGCCCCCCAGAACGACCGGCTGCGCAGCAAGAAACAACCGGCGTTCCAACGACTCAATTTGCGCACGTGGCATTGCACTCTCCCATGTGTAGAAGCCCACCGCATCTTGCCCGATCCTGCCGGTGTTTTCAACTGTCTTCGGCGGACCGTGTCAACACGGTCTCGGGGAATAGGACGCTGCGAGGGCCACGCCGTTACGGTAACCCGCGAAGATTCAGCATTCACCAGCACCCGATCGAGTCGATCGAGCCGGCGCTGTGCCGGGCTTGTACGATGCACCGGAACGGCAGAGCACGCTCCAAGGTATATCGCAGGTCACTATTCGCTTTACGGGACGTAGGGGAACATGCCGTCCATCTCCGCCTTCGCGAACTCGACCACGAAGGGTGTCAACTTTTCGACGACCGCGTGGATGTACTTGCGCCCCTTGTCAGACGTTGCCTTGTATGGATTGCCTACGCCGCTGTTGGTCGTAAGTTTGTCCCATGGCCGCGTGATTGTGACCCACCCCTCATTGACCGCGGCAAAACGTGTCGTGCGGATCTTGCCCTCATCCGCCTGACTGAGCGGCGCCACCAGATCGGCAAACAGGTGAAGTCCGACGCTGGTCTCCATCTCGTCGGCATGGTCGCCACGATGCTCAAAGATCCTACCGGCCACATCCGCACAGACGGTGTACCAACTGCAGGCCGCGATAAATACACCGCTGTCAAACAACTCGCGCTGCAGGGGATTAAAATCGTTCCCGCCATGGCCATTGAGGATCAGCAGTTTCCTGACGCCGGCCGACTTCAGGTTGTTGACCACATCCTTGAGCACTGCCAGTTGTGTGGTCGGGTTCATGTTCATCACCAGCGGGAACGCCAGCATGTTCGTGTTCACGCCGAACGCCATCGTCGGCAACAGGTAGACCTTGGCGCCCTGTTCCCATGCGCCTTGGCATACCTTTTCGCCAATCCGTGTGACGGCGATCGTATCGGTTCCGTATGGCAGATGCAGGTTGTGGCACTCCGTGGCGCCCCAGGGCAGAACCGCCAACTGCGGTGGATTCTCGCGAACGCTCTTCAGGTTCGTCTCGGACAAAATGTAGGGACGCATCGAACGCTCCTTCCGGGATCAGGCCTTTGATGCGTGGTCGAGAGCCAGCGCATCGGCATCGCGGCGAACACAGCGTCAGCCTAACAAGAACCGTGACCGTCTGCCAGAAAGCGCCTCGGGTTCACGTCGGCGGGCGTCACAGGGCGACTGGTTCGAATCCCGTCATGGGTAGCTCACTCGAGACGCCGAAGGGGGCGGCGTTCACGGAACCCAGCCGCAACTCGCCCTGGCGGACATCCAGCCGGGCGGTGCCGTCGAAGGCGGTATACAGGTCGCCATGGGCCGCGAGTATGGCCCGGCTGATGGAAGGCGGAAAGACCGACAGCCCACGATAGTAGTGGTGGCCGTTGCGCTCGACGGATTCGTTGCCCAGAGCGGCCTGCACGGCCAGATCCTGCAACAGTGCCACCGGGCCAATGTTCGCGAGGTCTTCGCCGCTCATGAGATAATGGGCGGTCTTATCGATGGCGTTACGAAGATTGATGAGGCATCGGTGGGCCACGCCCTTCATCACTCCTTTGCAGTTCTTGTGGCTGGTTCCCGAGTATCCCAGATCCAAGGCCCGCTCAAGGTCGCCGAGTTGGGCATCCGACTCGTCAATGATCATTGGCGGCCCGCCGCGCCATGCGCGGATCCGAGCGATGGCGGGATCCAGCGCCACGGACCGATGCAGCGGCTGCTCGATGAACATGAGCCCTGCAAAGAATTCCGTCAGCGCACGGTCTGAAATGATCCGTTCCCACAATTCGACAAACTCCGGGAAGCTCTTGTACTGCTCGTTGCCGTCCAGGGTGAAGGTGTAGTTCTTGCCACACTGACGTGTCACCACGGCCGCGATCGTTCTTAGTCGTGCCAGGTCGGCTTCCACATCCCCACGCAGCTTGAGCTTGAACTGATGCAGGCCATAGAACTGCACGCAATCCTCCAAGGTCTGGGGCAACCCATCGTTGAGCATGTCCGCCGGGGTGACATCGGCATCCGTGAGTGGGTCGGAAAGGCCGACGGTGTGCCGGACGGTCACCTTCGCCAGCGGACGAGCCGGCAGGAACTCCACTGGAGTGCGTCCGGCAAGCTCCGGATGGATTTCTCCAAGCCTGATGCCAGGCAGATTCTGGTGCAGCAATGTGGCGAAGTTGACCCCTTGCTCCCGGGCAAGGGCGTCCAGCATGGTGCGCTCGACCAGGCTGACACCAAAGAGCGCAAGTAGCGGTGGCAGGTCAGACTCCCTGGCCCAAGCCATCTGCACATCATAGATCTGACGCCAGAGATCAAATGCGCTGCTCGCGGGCAGGGCACGGGCAACCGCAACAGCCCGGCGGATGACCAGGAGCATGTTCTGGATGTCCAGCTCGGCGCTCGTCCGCGGAGACTTGTCAAACCACTTCGGCGGCAGCCCATCGGCCGCCAGCCCGGTCTGGATCTTTCCATCCACCTCCCAGGTGCAGTGCAGGAAGATGTGCGGCACCTCGGACATGACGGCAATGCCGAAGCGAAACGGCATCCGCAGGCGAGTGGTTGTACGGTAGAGAGATGCCTCAAGCAGGCGCAGCCTGGGAAACTCGTTGGCGGAGTACATACCCTATCGTAGAATAAGGACAGAGGTAACTCTTATGGAAATCAAAGTTATCATTGAGCCTGGTGAAGATGCGGGGTTTATTGCCCACGTTCCAGCACTTCGGGGATGCTGGTCGCAAGGGTCTACCCGCGACATCGCCATGAAGAATATCCGTGAAGCTATTGAGGCCTGGTTGGAAACCGAACAAGACAAAATGGAGAATGAGCCGCAGTCTGGAGAAGTGGCACTGGTCACGGTTTAAGGATTGGCGTCATGCCGCATCTTCCAGTTATCAGTGGCCGCCAAGCCCGTAAAGTCTTTGAAAAAGCTGGCTGGCATTTTAACCGACAGCGTGGAAGTCACATGGTGCTAATAAAGGCCGGCCTGCCGGTAAACCTATCCGTACCCGATCATCGGGAACTGGATCGTGGTTTACTACGAGGGCTGATTCGAGATGCAGGATTGACGGTTGATCAATTCATGGAATTACTCGACTAACGTCAGGAAAGGAAAGAGGCATAATGGTTGTATTGGGGTGGCAGGGGCGCGCGCATGGGGCCGGCCTGGGTGGCCGGATCAACCACAACAGTTGGATTGGCTTGGGTTGACGCATCGATTTCTGCCCCGCTACATGGACTCATGCCTAAGCCGTCGATTTCAGGCGGGTCCTCCTGCGCACGAGCCGCTGACCCTGATCGGGGCTCTGGTCCTTCTTCTGCCGTGGCAACAACCACCCGATGATCTGAAGGAGCGCCGCCGTTCCCAAGCCTATGTAGATGCCCACGAAGGCGCGATCGCGTTCGGTTTGCGCGTTGCCGCCACCGCTGAGCAGGATGCAGTTGCGTGTCACGGTGATGCCCTGCTGACCCATGGCGCGAACCATACTGGAGCCAACGCCACGACCGAAGGGAACGGTGCCTTCGCAGGAACTTCCCGGTGAGTCATCTTGGCGCTTGAGTTGCTGAATGCGGACCTGCATGAGAACAGCCACTGGATCACCAGACTGCCATCCGTCAGAAACGACCGGGATGATGGATGTGCCCTGATCGTCGATGGTTGCCCCTCTGCTCCACAGAGCGCGGCAGTCTCTGAGTTTCAGCCACACGCCCGCCGCATTGGCGCCTTGTTCGAGATCCCGTGCCGCGATCTGCGTCTGGTGGATGCCCCAAACACGATACAGAGACCAGAACCCATAGACCAGCATGAAGATTGTGGCGAACAGGAGTTTGAGACGCATGCCGGGATGGTACCGGGATCGCACAAGAAGCCCTATGTGGCAGAGGAACCGCCCATCCCCGGACTCCCAACCCCACCTTCGCGGAACAGAATCTCCTGACAGGTCTGCGGGCTATCGCCCGGCAACAACCGGCGGTTTGTCTGCAGCGAGCATGCGGCTGCCGCGCTGCGCCATGTGGGTGAAGGGGGAGAAGCCGACGAACATGATGACCAACATAAGGGCGCAGGCGAAGGCGAGGGCTACGCCGCCGAGTTGCGGGCGGAGCGGGCTTTCATCTTCGCCCTTCTCGAAGTACATGGCCTTTACCACGCGGGCGTAGTAGTAGGCGCTGATGAAGGTGTTCATGCCAATCACGCCGACCAGAGCCCACCACCAGCCACCATTCTCGGCCAGCGTCCACATCAGGTTCACCTTCGCGGCGAAACCGGCGAATGGCGGCATGCCGACGAGGCTGAACATGAAGACGGCCATCAGCAGTGCCAGGAACGGAGAGCGGCGGACCAGGCCGGCATAGGCAGAGAGGTTCTCGCTGCCGGTTGCCCGGAAGACCAGGGCGGCGACCGTGAAGGCGCCCAGGTTCATGAAGAGGTAAACCGACAGGTAGACGAGGATGGCCTGCATTGGCTGGTTCATGCCATTCTGCACGATCTGCATATGGTTGGAGACCAGCAGCGAGATGCCGCACATGATGTAGCCGGCGTGGGCGATCGAACTCCATGCGAGCAGACGCTTAATGTTGGTCTGGGTGAAGGCAGCGGTATTGCCCACGGTCGCCGTCACGGCGCCGATCAGACCAAGGACCATCGCCAGGCCGGTAAGGTTGACATGGCCTTCGGCGAAGCCCAGGGCCCCTGCCACGATCATGCAGACGCGGGTCAGCAGGAGAATCGCAGCACCCTTGGAGGCTACCGACAGGAAGGCAGCGACGTCGATGCCAGCGCCCTCGAAGACATCCGGGCACCAGAAGTGCAGCGGCACCACCGAGATCTTGAAGCCCAGGCCGACGATAACTGAGGCGGCCGCGAAGATCAGCAGCGGCAGCGGCTGGTGGGTGGTGGCAATACCCGCGGCGATGCCGGCCGGGCCGTCCAGTTGCAGCGTGCCGAACATGCCATAGAGCAGCGACAGGCCGTAGATCATGAAGGAACTGGAGGCAGCGCCAAAGAGGACGTACTTGAGCGATGCTTCAGCACCGAGCCGGTGCGTCTTGCGGAAGCCGGCGAGCACATAGCTGGGCAGGCTGGCGGTCTCCACGGCGATCACCAGCATCAGCAGGTTGGCGGTGGATGACATCAGGCACATGCCCAGGGTCGCGGTCAGAAGCAGCGTGAAATATTCGGGGGCATCACCTTCGTGCATGGTGTGCATCAGGGAGCTGAGCCACATCAGGATGATGCCGATGGTGAAGATCAGCAGGATCGTCTTCCAATAGATCGAGACGTGATCGACCAATAGCATGCCGCGGAAACTGCTGCCCACGCTGTCACCTGCGGTCAGGACGGACAGCAGAGCCAGGGCCATGGCTATCAGGGCGATGCCAGCGCTGGCGAGGTTGGTCTTGCGGAGCATCAGCGGCGCAAGCAGCACCGCGACAATTCCCCCGATCAGCCAGAGCTCGGGCGCGAAGGGGCGAAGCTCCTGGTAGGAGGGGATGAACGGAGTGCCGATTGCCAGCAGGTTACCGAGCATAGCGCCTTTCTACTTCGCCAGCACCGTCATGACGGCCGCCACAGTATTGTCGGTCATCATGAAGAACATCATTCCAGGGAGCACGCCCAGCAGAATCGCCATGATCGTCAGTGGAGTCAGGATGGTGATCTCCCGGGCATCCACTTCAGGGAAGCTCTTGTACTCGGCCTTCTCGGGGCCGAAGTAGACCCGTTGAATGGTCCAGAGCATGTAGCCGGCCGTCAAAACCACGCCAAAGCAGGAAATAACGGCCAAGGTATAGACGCTGGTCAGGTACGATGACAGCGCCGCGGGGCTTTGGGCGCTGAAGTATTGGTAGAGGATGCTGGTGGGCTTGGCAGCGGCGAAGGCGCCAAGAAGGACCATCACCTCGCCGATGAATCCGCAGAGCCCGGGCAGGCCGAGGTTGGCGAACATGGAGACGGTGGAGAAACCGGTATAGACCGGCATGGTCTGGGCCAGGCCGCCGAAACGATTCAGGTCGCGATGGTGTGCCCGTTCATAGACCACGCCGACGATAAAGAACATCGCCGCGCTGGTTATGCCGTGGGCGACCATCATGAACAGGGCGCCATTGATGGATGCGGTGGTCATCACGGCCGCCCCGAGAACGACAAAGCCCATATGCGACACGGATGAGTACGCGACGAGCTTCTTGAAATCGGTCTGGGCCATGGCACAGAGTGCGCCGTAGATGATGCTGACCACGCCGATGATGGCAATGAGCAGCCAGAAATGCCGGGCGGCCTCGGGAAACAGCGGATAGGCGATCCGGAAGATGCCATAGCCACCCATCTTCAGGAGGATGGCGGCAAGGATCATTGAGATCGGGGTGGGAGCCTCAACGTGGGCATCGGGCAACCATGTGTGGAAGGGAACGGCCGGCACCTTGATCAGGAAGCCGAGCATGGAGAGCAGGAAGAAGATCGGGGCGGCAGCGCGGAAGGCGGTCTGGCCGTTCATCAGCGCTGACTGCATTTGGGGTGAGGCCATGCGGATCAGGTCGAAGGTGCCCTGGTGATCTACGGTGGACTGTTGTGTGAAGAGGTACATGCCGATCATCACGATCAGCAGGCCAACCGAACCAACCAGGGTATAGAGGAAGAACTTGATCGCCGCGTACTCTTTCCTCGGGCCGCCCCAGATACCGATCAGGAAGTACATCGGCAGCAGGGAGATCTCAAAGAACACGTAGAACAGGAAGAAGTCGAGCGAGAGGAACACGCCCATGATCCCCATCTCAAGGATGAGGAAAAGCGTGAAGTATCCCTTGGTCATCTTTTCGATGTTCCAGGAGGCGAGACAGGCCAGCACGCAGATGAAACTGGAGAGCAGCACCAGGGGCAGAGACAGGCCGTCCATGCCGACGTAATACTCGATGTTGAAGGCGGTGATCCACGGCACACGGGTGATGAGCTGCACCACACCGCCATTACCGCCGGCATAGATGCCGGCACTGCTCCAGTCGTACAGGCCCACCAGCGGCAGCGATAGCACGAAGATCACCAGCGTGGTCGCCAGCGCTATCCAGCGTGTCTCGTTGCGGTTGCGAGCGAGCATGGTCAGCACCGCGCCCACCAACGGCAGGAAGATCAGGATACTCAGCAGATATTGTTTGAGAAACTCGACCATAACTTGTCGTCTCGCTTTTTGGCTCGCAGCCGATGCATCTGCATCACCGCAGATACAGCGCCATCGCTACCACCAGACCTGCTGCCAGCGACAGCAACATGATCGTCACGTATCCACGCAAGCGTCCGCTCTGCAGTCCGCGGGCCACCGCCCCAACGGACCACGCCAGTTTGCCGCTGCCGATGACGGCGCCGTCAACCACGTACTTGTCATAGATGCCGGAGATACTGGCAAGGATCCGGCCGGCCCAACCGATGGCATTGACCACCATGTCAATCACGTACTTGTCAAAAGCGCCGCAGAGGCTGGAGATCATGCGAACGCCGCCGACAAAGACCGAATTATACAACTCGTCGAAGAACATCTTGCGACGAAGGAAAGTGTGCATCGCCCGGAATGGGGCAAACTGCATCAGCTTGTCGGTGTAGTAGTAGCCGCGGACGAAGATGGCGAAGGCGGCGCCCATGCCGACGAGGAAGGCCCCGGTGACATACCAGAGCACCAGATGGTGGGCGCTTTCCAAGGCATCATCGGGGTGCCCCGCCGCGGCGGTTTCACCTGCAGGTTCGCCGGGAGATGTCTCCATGGATTCGACCTCACCGGGAAGATGCTGCTGGTAGGCGGTATCAAAGCCGACGTATTTTCCTTGCGTGTCGCAGATGGCAGCGGTTTCCCTGATCGTATTCCGCAGCATGGTCTGCACAGAAATTTTGCCGCCAAAGATGCTCAGAGCGGCCAACACAACCAGCGGCGCCCAGAGCATGGGCGATTCGTGGGCGTGATCGTGCAGGTGGTGATTGCGCGGCTTGCCGGCGAAGGTCAGGGTCCAGCAGCGCATCATGTAGAAGGCCGTGAGGTAGGCGATGCCGGTGGGGATGATGAAGAAGAGCCAGTACCAACTGTTGTGCATTGCCTCAGCATGCGACCGAGCAAACATCGCCGCGTGAACGAGGATGGTGTCCTTGCTGAAGTAGCCGCTGAAGAACGGGAAGCCGGCGATCGCCAGCACGCCCACCAGGAAGGTACCGGCGGTAAACGGAATCTTCCGCCAGAGACCGCCGTATTGCGGCAGTTCCTGCTCATGGTGGGCGGCGTGGATCACCGAGCCAGAACCCAGAAACAGCAGGGCCTTGAAGAAGGCATGGGTGATCAGGTGGAAGAGCGCTCCCATCCAGCTTCCCAGGCCCATGGCCAGGACCATGTAGCCAAGCTGGGAAACAGTCGAGTAGGCAAGAACCTTCTTGATGTCGCTTTGCGCAAGAGCGATCAGGGCGGCGATGGTGGCGGTGATCAATCCGATGATGGCAACCACCATCTTGGCATCAGGGGTGAGGATCGGGAAGATTCGTCCAACCAGGTAGACACCAGCCGCCACCATGGTGGCGGCGTGGATCAGGGCCGACACCGGCGTCGGACCTTCCATCGCATCAGGGAGCCATACATGCAGCGGGAACTGAGCGCTCTTGCCTATTGCGCCGCAGAACAGGCCGATGCCCATGATCGTCAACATGGTGGCGGGGAAGACCACGCCGCCAGCAATGGCGATATCGCCGCCCTGCCCGGCCGACCCCAGCACCCGCCAGAGAGTCGGCAGCGACGCATTGCCCATGTAGATGAAGAGGATGCCAAAGCCGATCAGGAAGCCAAAATCGCCAACGCGATTGGCGACAAATGCCTTGATGGCAGCGTTGGAGGCGCTTTTCTTCTCCCACCAGAATCCGATAAGGAGATAGGAGCACAAGCCGACCAGTTCCCAGAAGACGAACAGTTGCAGGATCGTTCCGCCGATCACCAGGCCGAGCATCGAGAAGCAGAACAGGCCGAGATAGGTAAAGAAACGAGGGAAGCGTGGATCTTCTTCCATGTACTTAATGGAGAAGATATGGACGCAGGTCGACACCAAGGTGACCATGGCGAACATGATCACTGTCAGGCTGTCAACGTAGAGGCCCATGTCCATGTAGCCTGCGGTTTGTTGGCTGATCCCCAGGCCGGTGGGAATCCAGGGAAAGGAAATGGCAATCGGCTTGATGCCGGCCTCCCAGTGTGCCTCACCGCTGCCGCCCCCTCCCAGCCACGAGATCATCGCGATCACCGAGCAGACGAAGCTGGCGCCGATGGCGGCGGTACCGATGTAGCCGGCAAGCGGGTTGCCCAGACGCTTGCCCCAGAACATAAGCACCACGAAGGATGCCAGGGGCAAGAGTGTCGCAACCAGAAGCAGTAAGGCCGGTAACGGCATCGCTTTTCTCTAACCTTTCAGGTTATCGCCACGCTCCACGTCGACCGTGGAGAAATTGTTATAGAAGTTCAGGAATATCGCCAGCGCCACCGCCGCCTCGGCCGCCGCCAGCACGATCACGAAGATCGCGAAGATCTGTCCGTCCAGGTTCCCGCTCGCATTTGCGTTATATCGATTGAACGCGACAAGATTCACATTCGCGGCATTGAGGATCAGTTCAACGCCCAGCAGAATGCCGATGGCGTTGCGTTTCAGAAGAATCGTTCCGACGCCGCAGCACATCATGATCGCGGCGACAATCAGGTAATGGGGCAGACCGACCATACTATTGGCCCTCCCCTTCGCGCCGGCGGCCTTTTGCCAGGTATGCAGCGCCGATCATCACGGCCAGCAGCAGCACACTGATCAACTCAAAGGGCACCAGGTAGTCACCCAAGAGCGCCTCGCCGAGGGTTTGGATCGCATAGGTATTGCCGCTGGTGACAACCCGATCGGCCATGCCACTGCGCAGAATCGCGGTAATCAGGACCGTGGCGAGCATCGCCACCAGACCACTTCCGACCACCACTTCCAGCCGCTTGGGGCGATAAAGCTGGAAAGTTGAATTGTTCGTCAGCATCACACCGAAGATGATCAGTACGAGCGTGCCACCAGCGTAGACCACCAACTGCACGGCGGCGAGGAACTCGGCGTGCATACCCAGGTATAGCCCGGCGACACCCAGCAGCGCCATCAGCAGGCAGACCGCGGTGCGAACGATGTTGCGGGAGACCATCACGCCAATGGCCGACCCGACGGCCATCGCCGCGAATACATAGAAAAGCGCCGTGTTGATGAGAGCGGTTGCGCCGTCAGGGGCGCCAGCGGAATTCTGGGCCAGGATTGCGAGAGTCGTATTCATCAAACGACCTCCGCAATCGGTTCCGCTTCACTCAGGCGGGGGCGTACGGTCTTGCGAGTGAACCAGGCATATGCCACCCAGCCAATCAGTGAGCCCTTGATCGCTATTACCAGGATGGCCAGGAGCCCCTGAGTGATCAAGGCACCGGTCGCCCCGGCCTTCTGCCAGTCGGCGACACTCCAAGGGTTATAGGTCGCCCAGGGCATTCCAACGGTATCGGGTACAATCAGCGGCCAGATCGCCCCGCCCAAGAGCAGGATGCACGCGATCGGCAACAGCACCTTCACACAGGTGTAGAGAACCTGGTCGATTCGCGGGCGGGGCAGTGTCCAGCGGAGCCACATCTGCACCAGAACGATTCCACACGCTTTGAGCACAAAGATGGCCGAGCCGATGCAGTTCAGCGCGATCAGGCCCATATCGAACTGCTCTTTGGACCACTTTGCGTGGTAGTAGCCAATCAGCCCGAACGGATCGTTCCACCCGCCGAGGAAGGTTGCCACCTGTATGGCGCCGACAACAAACATCGCGGCGTATTCCGCGAAGAAGAACATCGAAAAGCGCAGTCCGGAATACTCGGTGTGGAACCCGGCGACCAGTTCGGATTCGGATTCGGGCAGATCAAACGGCGCCCGTTTGTTCGATGCCAGCGACGCGATGAAGTAGACGAAGAACGCAAGGAAGACAAAAGGATTGCGGCAGATCAGCCAGGTGTGAATACCGCCGGATTGGATCTTCCCCAATTCGACCATATTCAGTGTGCCGGCCGCCATGACGGCGACGATGATCGAGATGCCAAGAGGGATCTCATAGGAGACCATCTGGCAGGCCTCGCGCATGGCCCCGTAGATCGACCATTTGTTGTTGCTGGCCCAGCCGGCCAGGATCACGCCCATGATCTCAACCGAGAGGATCGCCAATATCCAGAACAGCCCGCTGGAAACGCGCGGTTCGTAGGTGAAATCCTGGGCAAAAGGCAACGCCATGAACGCCGCAAACACTGGCGCAAACGCGAGATAGGGCGCAAGGCGGAAAAGCACAGCATCGGCATTCGCCGGGATCAGATCCTCTTTAAGGATCAGCTTGATTCCATCGGCGACGGACTGGAACAATCCAAAGGGACCGACGCGGTTGGGACCTGGCCGGCACTGCATTCGCCCCGCGACCCGGCGTTCCCCCCAGATCGCCAGCATGGCGAACACCGACATGAACGGCAGAAACACGAGCAGGATCAGCGCAACGTTCCATAGCAAACCGGCCATCGAGCCCGGCTCGCCGTGAAACAGCACGCGCTGCATCAGGGTAGGCGTGTCCACTTGCCTTATCTGTACTCCGCGAAACCCCCACGGCGATGCGGAAGCATCCCCGGGCGGTTCCGTCCGCTTGCCCACGCCCGGCACATCTCCAGAACCTCACGCTCAGAACCGAAAGCAATCGCTTCCGCGAGATGCGATACCGCATCCCGATTTGCAGGGCGAGCCGCGTTTTGTACTGGTGGTATCCAAGAGTGTCAAGACAAAAGACATGGCAGCTGCGAGAAACAGGACTAACGTCGCCAGAGGTTTTACCAAGTACTGAGACCCTATGGCCATAACGACCATAAACTGGCTTGTGCATAGGACTTGCGCATTAAGGCATGGTTCGCTTCGAACACAGACTACGCAGCTTGACACCGGCTGCTGTTGCTAATATTCTGGTTGGGCTTTGCTTGAATGCCCTCAGGCAAGCCTTTGCCCGAGTGGGCATGTTCGATTAGTGCGTTCGTGAAAGGAGCGGGCTTCGGTGGCCAAGAAAAAGACCAGGAAGAGCAGTTCTCCCACGAAGAAGGCGGCTTCGGCAAAACGCTCAAAACCTGCCAGGCCGGCAAAGCCCGCAAAGGCGATCAAGGCGGCCGCACCAACCCCGAAGACGCGCCCTGCCAAACCAGTGGCAAAGGCAAAGGCGCCGGCACGGAAGCCCCTGAAGCCAACGCCGGTGATTGAGTCCAAACCGGTCATCGCTCCCAAGCCCGGAGGCAAGAATCAGGCGGGGATCGGTGCAAGAGACCTGCAGGTCTTCCGCGACCTGCTCATGGCCAAGCGGCGCGAACTGCTTGGCGATGTGGATTCGATGGAAGATGAGGCACTGCGCAACTCCGGCGGGTCTAATCTGTCGAATCTGCCGCTGCACATGGCGGACATGGGCACCGATAACTACGAGCAGGAATTCACGCTCGGGCTCGTTGAGAAGGATCGCGTGCTGCTGCGTGAGATTCATGCTGCCTTGGCCAAGATTCAGGATGGAACTTTCGGCCTGTGCGAGGGAACCGGCAAGCCGATTACCAAGGTGCGCCTCGAAGCACAGCCGTGGACGCGGTACTCCATCGAGTACGCCAAGAAGGTGGAACAGCGTCAGGTCCGGCGATAGACGCCGCCGTAGTTGGCGCGGGTTGTGCCTATGAGCCTCGACCATGCTGCACCTGGACGCAAAGCCATTAGCGGCGCATTACGGCTGATCGTCACCGTCGTCATTGGTCTGGCCCTCGATCTGATCACCAAGCATCTGACGGTCGCCCACCTCAGCGGCCGTGAAATCGCGTTTATCCCCGACTGGCTCAGCTTCACCTATGTCGAGAATCGCGGCGCGGTCTTTGGCGCATGGCAGGGCCGCCAGTTGCTGTTCATCTGTGTGTCGGCCGTCGCGATTGGATTTGTCGTGTACATGTACACCCGCCCGCCCCGCCGCTGGTGGTATGACATCACCCTGGGCATGTTGCTGGCCGGCATTCTGGGCAACCTGTACGATCGCGTGGTTTTCGGATACGTCCGCGACATGATCCACGCTCTGCCGGGATTCTACTGGGGCGGCTCCTGGCAGATCCCATTGGTCAACTACCCGCCGGGCGACCGGGCGTACTTCCCGTGGGTATTCAATGTCGCCGATTCGCTCCTATGCGTCAGCATCACTATCCTACTGGTGACGGGCATGCTGACGCCCGATGCCAAGCCCGATGACGCCGCAACCGAGACAACTCGAACTTGAACTGATGCGCGAGGCCCTTATCCTGGCGGCGCGCGGCCGGGGCTATGTTGAGCCCAATCCCATGGTCGGGTGCGTGATCTTGAAGGCCGGCCACGTCATTGGCCGAGGACATCACCAGAAGTTTGGCGAACTCCATGCCGAGCCCAACGCGATGGCTTCCTGTACGGAAGATCCTCGTGGTGCGACCGCCATCGTCACCCTCGAGCCCTGCTGCCATACGGATAAGAAGACGCCTCCGTGCGTACCGTCGCTGATCCGGGCGGGGATTGCCCGCGTTGTCATCGGGCATACGGACCCGAACCCGCAGGTGTCAGGCAACGGCATCGCCCAACTCCGCGCTGCGGGCATAGAGGTCATCAGCGATGTGATGAACGCCCAGTGCCGGCAACTCAACGCCCCCTTCTTCGCTCTGACCCAGTTCGCCCGGCCATATGTCACGCTCAAGTGGGCACAATCGGCCGATGGTCTGATGGGCGGCGCGGGAAACACTCCCCGCCAGATCAGCGGAAGCGAGAGCAACAGGTTCATGCATATGCTCCGCACGCGCTGCGATGCGATTGCCGTCTCGGCCGACACCGTCATCGCCGACGACCCAATGCTCACGCCACGGAGAGTGCCGATCATTCGTACACCACTGCGGGTCATTCTCGATGCGCACTTGCGCACGCCGCCGACGGCGAAGCTGATCCAATCGGCCGACGCGTCGCCGGTCCATATCTTCACCACCGTTGGCAATCCTCCGAATTGGCCCGGGGTGACATTCCATCAGACGCCAACCGCCGACGGCCATCTCGATCTGAGATCTGTGCTGCGGGAACTGGGGACAATGAAGATCACGCATCTGCTGATCGAACCCGGCCCGCGACTAGCAAAGGCTTTCATGCAACAGAACCTCGCCGACCGCATCTGGGTAATCCGGTCACCGGTTCCGCTGCACGAAACCAAAGCCCCGGCCGCCCCGGATGTGCCCTACCCCGCCGCTTTGTGTCGGGATCTTGGCATCGATACGCTGAGCGAGTATCTCAATCCCGGCAGCGAGGTCTTCTTCGCTAATGCTGCTTCGCCCGAATCACAGCTATAGCAGCACCTGCATCTCAATACCGCCCTTCGCGATCCAAGATCCCCATCGCTTGCGTGAAGTTGGCAAGCGAGGTTTGGTCGGGCAGTGAATGGTCGGAGTGGTAGATATAGCGGTAGCGGTTCTTGGTCATGAAGCAGACCTTGTCGGTCAGTTCATCGCGCATCTTCGGACCACCGGCCGCCAGGCTCTCAACGCTGATGTTGCCCATGAAGGCGATCTTGTCGCCGTACTGCCGCGCGAGGTCGCGGACATCCAGGCCCGCCCGCACTTCCATTGGCTGCAGGCAGTCGATGCCGGCTTCGATGAGCATGGGGATGGCCGCCCGGCAGTCGCCGTCGGTGTGATAGACGACAGGCAGACCATAGTCGTGCACATGGCGGATGATGGTCTTGTGGTGCGGCATGAGAAGCTCGCGGTACATGGCGGGACTGAACAGAAGGCCGTTCTTGTAGGCAATGTCGCCGCCAATCCAGACGAAATCGGGGGCGAGACCAAGTTCGATGGCCAGGTCGAGGAGCCGGCAGATGTATTGCGCATGGGTGGCGAACATGTCGGTGATCAGTTCCGGCTCGGTTGCCAGCCAGATCAGCAACATCTCATCGCCGATCTTTCCCAGGAAACCCTCCACGGGATCGGGCACCTGCAATGGGATACTTGTGGTCTGGCGCGTGGGACAGTTGCGGTAGGTGGTCTGCACTTTGGCGATGTCATCGGAGACGCATTCACTCCAGTAGTCACCGTAATAGCCGAAGGCGAAGCGGTTGGGGTCGAGGGTTAGCCGCTCGCGCAGGCGGGACCAGTCTGTAGCGCAGGTGATGCCGAAGCTTAGAGCATGCGGGACGCCGGTGTGTTTCCAGCATCTGCTGGTGCCGCCGTCGCTGGTTTGCACGACCTGATAGTCCGGCCCATCCTCCAGGACGGCCGAGGGCAGGCGGAAGGAAGTATCCACCTTGAGCAGGTGGCGGATGTCCATGGCGAAATGGTCGTTGGCATGCACGCCGGCGGGCAGCCCTTCATGAGCCCAGCGGGCACGTGTCTCGATCCAGGGGGCCTCTGCCCGGCCGACCCGGTCAGGGATCTCGCCGCGAAGTAGACAGGCGATGCGCTGCTTGCTGGTCATGGTGCAGACCTTGTATCGGCCGGCGGCGCAAGAGGCAATGCGAAAGATGAAACGGATTGTGGATAAACGTACAGGTGCGCAAGTTCTCGCGGGGATACCCCCTTTGCGGCAAGTGCTGTGAGGAAAGATAGTTAGATTGACATTGGGCGAGCAGGTGCGCAGGTTCGGGCAGCATAGTGATTACTGATTATTCCGTAACAAGAGCCATGCGGGCAGACCGGGGCGAGAAGTCAGAGGTCAGAAGTCGGGAGGATAGCGGATAGCGGAAACGAAGGTGCGCAGGTTGCGACGCGCATATCCGGGGCGTTGTGTGAGGTAGATTGCGTTGGGGCGACATTTGACCGACGGTGACATCGGCTAAGCGACTGTGGTCGCAGGGGTTAGGGGCGAAATGTCACTTCGTAAAGGATGGTGACAAAAGGTGACATTTCTGGGACATCCGATGGGCGGGATGGACACCCACGGACTGCTGTCCGTGGGCGTTTGCATGCGCGGGTATTCACTTGCCAAAGAGCTGTGCGAGTACGCACTTTCATCCCAGCCTTCTCCCGGCAGGAGAAGGAGAGAGGGAAAAAACGCGCCCTCTATCTATATGGGGTCGTTGGGAGGGGATTTGCTCGGAATTGGCTGAAAAAGCGGGGGTGGAAAAAATGTGCAGATTTTTTGGCGGCAAGACTTTGCCACCGTCCAGCATGACTACTTCGCCGGTGTATTTGTGGGAGGTGTCCTGTTTTGCGGCTGATCCAGCCTTCGTGGGTGGTCCTATGGCAGGGTCTTCGGAATCGTGGTTTTGTATCGCTCGGTCACTGTCACCATGGCGGATATATGGTCGAAGGGAACGTGGCGATGGACCTTGGTGGCAAAGTAGATTGTGTCGCCTTGCATCTCTTCCGCCTTGACCCTCCCGGCTTGCTTCAATTCCAGGTATTCAGAGTACTGGGCGCGCATGACATGGGTCTTCAGGACGACCATAGAGCCGTTGACGGGTGTTCGCTGCTCCTCGCTTTCGAGGAGGTCCATGAACATTCTGGGCTCATTACGCTGTTCCCAGCGGACGGTAAAACCGTATTGCTGACTCAGGCGCCACAACGCAGTTCTGCGGCTGAGTTTGACGGCGTCCAGCGTTATGGGCGTCTCCAGTGTTTTCGCGGGTTCGACGGCGATGCTGGCCGCCCCAAAGGCCTCGTTCATCACATAATTGAGCGGAATACGCTTCCACGACGTGTTTGTCGGCTCATCGAGCCAACTGGTCCAAGCCTTGGACTCGACCTTGAGGAAATCCGCCGGTGGCTCGGCCGGCTGAGTTCCCGGCTCAGCAGCGGCGACGCCGACGGTGGCAGCCAGGAATGCGATCACGAAGAGTCTTATCAGATTCATCGGTTCTCCTTCGGAAACCTTTTCACTCCCTGGCACCGGCAGCGTTAAGAACTCTGTCCAGCCGAAGGATTGTTTCGCGGCTGGGCTTCTGCTTGCCGCCCTCCACGCGGCAAACCGTCTCCAGGCGGACGCCGGCACGGCGCGCCAACTCCTTCTGCGTCAATCCAGCACGAATGCGACGGGAGATGATCGATCGTGCAATTGATACGTTCAGAGTTTCCTTGGCCGGATAACCGCCCTGCTCGTCCACCACGGGATAGGCCGGAAGGACGCCTGCCTTCTCCATCAACTCCTCGAACGCCTCGCGCGTCAGCACGACCAGTTCCTTGTCATCGACCTTGATCGTTTGAATGGTCATTGGCTCACCTCTCGTAGACATCTTTGCGGTTGTCGATCCCGACAATCCACACCACGGAACCCTCGGGCCTGAACACGATGCGGTAATCTCCCGTTCGGATTCTGAAATGGCCCTTCAGTTCCTTGCGCAGTGGCTTGGCCCCTGAGACATTTGGCCAGTTTCCCAGCCGCTCCACCACGTCATAACAGCGCAGGCGGATCGCCATGGGTACGTCGGCCAGTCCGCGCTTCGCTTCCGCGGTAAACACCACCTTCGCCATCCACGCAATACTATCAATCTAGTCAATCAAGTCAATCTCGACCGAAGCTTTGCATTCCGGCTCTGTCTTGCCAACGCTCGAGATCTCAACGTCGCTGCCGCAACGGATACAGAGTTGCCGGGCATGACTCTTCCGCAACACCACGCGTCCACATAGAGTGATTCTGCATGGAGCGATCTCCAAAAGCAGATTTGCCGATTCCCCTCAACTACGCCACACCGCGCATCTTTTTTCGAGGTCGTTATCAGTGCCGCAATTGGCTGCAGTTGGGCGGCTGCATCGGTCTTTTCGCATTTGCGGCCATGTTTGCTTTCGCAGCACTCCAGTGGCGATCGGTCATTAACTCGCTCTCAGCACTCGATGACATACCAATCCTGTCATTATTAGCGGTAGCCTGCGCTCTGCTGTCCCTGGCATTTCTGGCCGCCAGCGCATACGTGATCTGGACATACGTCGAAGGCAGGGAATGGAGTGTTCTGATAACCGAAGACGTTATTAGCCGCGCCGGCCGCCTGCGGGAGTGGCGGGAGATTGAGCGAGTATACGCTGTACACTTCGCCAGCGGCGTAAACGTCGAATTCATTCTCCGCCATGCAAGCATCCCTCTGCCTCGCGCAGTGGAGTTGCACCCGCTGCTCTCGGCCGAGCAGTATTCCAACTTGGCCCGCATCCTCCAAGAGCACGTCGTGCCCCGCCATCCGCATCTCAAGGTAGATCCGCAAGCCATGCACAGCAGTTCGTGAACTCGCGGGGTTAGCGCAGGAGCGTCTCGAGGTCGGCGGCGGGGCAGCGCGCGGCGATGCGACTGGGCTGACCCGCCAGCAGGTAGTCGATGGTCCGGGCCAGGACATAGCGGGACTCGGGCTTGTCGCTCAGGATGTCCAGGCTGCAGAGGACCAGGTGCAGGTCGCGATCGCTTAGGACGTCGCAGAAGAGCGCGCTACGCTGGAGATTCTTTTCCGTGCTGATCCAGGCGGTGAGGCCCAGGCCCCATACCACCGAGCCGTCGCGAAATGCAGCCGGCATTGACTCGGCATCTACCAGTGCACCGCCTGCGATCAGTTGATAAAGGCCCAGGTGCAGGCGGCCCTGGTGGGGAATCGGGGCGAACACCGGGTGGTCCTCAATGATGCCGCCGAACGCGCCGCCGCCGGCATTGAGGAAATAGTCGGACTGCTTCTTGATGGGCTTGAAGCCGCCGGTGCCGAGCAGGAGAACGGCCGCCTTGCCAGCGCGCAGCAACGGGGCATGCCGATCGCGTTTGAGCTCTCGGGTGATGAGCAGGCGCAGGTCCGCTGGCAGTGGCTGATCCAACTTCAGTTCGGCAGCGCCGGGAATCGGTCCGGCCTCGCTATATACGCCGGCCGACGGCGTTGATCGCGCTCGCGCAGCGCGGGGATATGCGTAGAACTCCCACGCGTTTTTCGTCACGCGCCCTGTACCCTGGAGCAGTTCGCACTCAAGGGTGAGGAATTGCGGAACATCCGACGCCGGCGCGGTGAGGCGGATGTCGCCCAGCGGCTTGATCTGGCCTAAGTCGCAGGAGATCGCGGGCAGTTCGCCATTCTGCAAGAGCTTTTGCCCATCGCAGAGTCGCCACGAGAGGCGAGCGTTCACGAGCGGTTGCTGGCCGAAGTGTGACAGGCTCAACCCCACAACCTTGGTCTGGTCGTCGTAGAAGGAACGTGAAGCGAGATCGACGCTGGTCAGAAGCACGGTGGGACCGGTGACATCGGTCAGGTCTTTGGTCAGGCCGGGCTTGGGTTCCCAGAGCTGGTTCAGGATGCCCTCATCCCAGCAGCCTTCGGGGGAATCGGGAAAATCGATGCCGAGCCAGAAGCTGTAGCCGGCATTGAAATCGGTGGTCCTGGCAGCTTCCAGGCATTGCTTCTGGGCGTCGCCGCGCATGGCCAATGAACTCTGATAGAGGCGGGGATAGACCGCTTCCAGGTTGTGGCTCTTCACGTAGTCCAGGGCCCGCTCGTAGGTAAGCGGACGAATGACGCCGTTGAGCCGCGGTATCAACGCGAAGTCCGGAAGCGTGCAAGTGTAGTTGCCATACTCGTGTTGCAGGTACGGCTTGGGCTCGAACTTCTCCCAGCCGCCGGCGGACACGATGTCGGTCCACTGTTGGGGGACGCCGCCATCGGAGGTGTGGATCAGGCGCGTGGGGTCCAGCGCTTTGGCCTGATGATACGCTTGCTCGACAATTTTGAGGGCATCCTGGCGGGAGAATGGGGTCTGGAGAACGCCGTCGGTCGCCGGTTGGGATTGCGCGAGGGCCTGCGAGTCGGGGGCCTGGCGCTCGGGCAGTTGATTCAGAAACAGTTCATTACCGGTGCACCACGCCCAGATCGAGGGATGGTTGCGGAACGCGGTCACTATGTTGGGCCATTCTTTGGTGAACAGGCCGTGCGCTTTGGGCCAGAATTTTACATAGGCCATGCCGGCCTCCGCCTGGACCAGCAGGCCTACTTCATCGGCGGCGTCGAGATACTCATCGTGCGGGATGCAGGAGTGATGGCGGACGAAGTTGAAGCCCAGGCCGCGCATCACGCGCAGCCGCGCAAGATAGATATTCTTGTCCCAGGGCAGCATCCCGGAGACGGGATCGGTGGCATCATCGCCGTAGCCGGCAAGGAATAGCGGCTTACCGTTGAGCAATAGCTTTCGCCCATCGGCGACGATCTCGCGCATGCCAAAGCGCACCTGCCGTTCATCCACGAGGCGTTCATTCTGCCACAGCCGCACGGTTGCCACGTATAGGAATGGATCATCCGGACTCCAGAGGCGAAGCGGCGCCAGGGGAACGGGCAAATCCAGGGTCTGTTCTTTGGCATCGGCAACCAGCAGCGGCCGCTGGTTTTCGCCGGCCGGCGGCGTCGGTTTGCCCGAGGCATCCCACGGCGTCACTTCCGCCGTCAGCGTCATGCCCTTTGGCCACATGGCACCCGCCGCCTTGAGCGCAACGCGGAGCTGGACTTGTGATGCGGCGATGCGCGGCATGGCAAAGACATCCGCAATCGAGTCAACCGGTCGAGCCTCCAGATACACCGCGCCGCCAAATCCGCCCCAATTACCGAAATAATTGGCCATCCCCACCGTGTCGCGATCTTTGCGGGCGCGATTATCCACACCGATAACAAGCCGGTTGGTCTGGCCGAAACGCAGCGCTGCGGTGACGTCAAATTCGAACGGGCTGCTGAAACCTTCGTAGTCGCCGATGTGCGTGTCGTTCACGGTCACATCGGCATAGCGATAGACGCGCCGGACGCACAAGAACACGCGCTGGTCCCGCCACGCCGCCGGCACATCGACCTCGCGCACGTAGAGGCAGCGCGCTGTGAGGTTGTGCCGCAAGTACGCCGATGGCGTGATGTCCGAACCGACCACCGACGAGGGGATGCTGCCGCCAGGCTGCCCATAGCCTTGTGTCTGCCATGCGCCAGGCACGGTGATCTTGCCCGGCGGCACGGTCACGGTTGAGAGTGATGCTTCGGCCACATCGGGATAGAAATCCCACGTGCCCGTGAGATCGAGTCGCGACCGTGCTGATACGGAAGCACACAAAGCGAGTTGGGTGATCATAAACAACATCCGCCAGAGCTTGATAGATCGGGAATTCATGAGAGTGAGTGCAGTAGCGTAATCCCGCATCGTCCAGATTCCAGCTCGGAATCGCGCGACGAGGTCGGATGGCGGGTGCAACCACACCTGCTTAACATACCACCCATGCGTGAGATGCTCCGTACTTTGACCATTGTGCTTATCTTCTGCGTCATCAGCGCAGCGTTGATCAGCTTCGTTACGAGGATGATTGCAGCACGCTCAGCCCGGCCGTCCACGACAACGTCTCCGGCCACTTTGCCCACCAGTCTGCCTTGATAGTCGGCCGGTCGGTCTGCCAGCGGACACTTTGGCCGTGCGGCACGGCGAACGCCGCCGGAAACAACTCGCGGGCAGGCGCAACTGCTTTGCATTGCAGGACAGCCGCTGGCGCACGCACTTCAGCTCACCTCAAGTGGTATGGCCACGTGGGCACATTGGCACCAGTCTTGCCGCTTTGTGTCTTGCCGGGTCGCGGCCGCGTTGGCAGCTACCAAGGCTGTAATCGACTTCGATATCAACCAGGGAGCAATGTGATGACTTCTCGCACTCTCGCTATTCTTGCCGCGGCAACTTTGGGTATCACCGGGCTCGCCTCGGCACAGATGATGGGTCAGGACCATGGCATGGGCACAACGCCTGACAAATCCGTGCCGACTGGGGCAAGCCAGACGGATCCGAGCCAGACAAACACAAACGGTACGCAAACGGCGGATACGCCCGCGTCAACGGACGCGAAACTCACCGACAAGGACTTTGTACAGAAGGCTGGCAGCGCTGGCCTCTACGAGGTTGCTGCGGCCAGGCTGGTCCAGGACAAAGTCAGCGATCCGCAGATCAAGCAGCTTGCCAAGACGATGGAAAGCGATCACAAGCAGACCAACGCCGAGTTGGCAAAGATCGCCAAGCAGAGCAACATCGAGGTTCCCAGCAGCCCGCAGGGCGCCGATCGGCAAATGCTTGTCCAGTTGAGGCAGTCTGACGACCAGCAACTTGGCCAGCAGTACCTGCAGCAGCAGATCCAGGCGCACCAGCAGGCGATCGATCTGTTCAAGCAGGGGCAGACTTTGCAGGACCCAGCGCTCAAGGGCTTTGCGGAAAGGACGCTGCCGAAGCTCCAAGAGCATCTGCAGCACCTGCAGCAAATGAGTTCCGCGGCGCAGCCCGCCGCCGGAGCATTGCCTGGCGCTACGGACATGCCGACGACGCCAGACAAGCCTGCACCGGACAAACCGGCGCCCGACAATACTCCCAATACACCGACACCCAACCCGTAGAGCAGCCCGAGCTTCTGGACATTGGCAGAGAGACCGGCAGTTAGCGCTCCGGATGTGGAGCGCTGACTGCTGTCATCTGTCTTTGCAACGTCAACCCGCATCAGCAGCACATGAAGGCGCGTGAGGATAGGCAAACCCTCACTGCTTTCAAGCGACGAATTTGGCATCCGGATTCGCCACCTGGATCATCGCCAGGTAATTATCCTGTGGAATGTATTCCGGCACACTGTTGCCGGTGCCCAAAGCAAATCCGCCCCGGCGGTTGACCTGCTGGAGCATCTTCTGGCAGCGCTGCTGAATCTGCTGGCGGCTGGAGCGGCAGATGAAGTCGACGTCGATGCCGCCGAGGATCGCGATCCGCTTGCCCCACTTCTCGTAGACTTCTTCCACCGGCATGATCTTGTCTTCAAAGGAGTGCTTGGCGTCGTACTTGCACACGTCGACGATGTCGTCCATGACAAGCTCGAGATTGCCGCAGGAATGCAGGATGGCAGGGACACCGGCGCTGTGAATGGCGTACACGATCTTCTTGTGCCAGGGGATGACGAACTTGCGCATGTCCTGCGTGGAGAGCATGGTCTGTTGGGCAAAGCCCCAGTCATCGTTGGAGATCATCGCCCCGACATCGCAGCGGCCGGCCAGTTCGTAATAGCGCACCAGCCGCGATCCCACGCTGTCGAAGATATCCCCGGCAAGCTGCGGATCGTCCAGAACCATCATGGCCAGGGCCTCGTAGCCGCAAAGGCTGATGCAGTTCTCCAGCACGCCGCCCGGGCCGTAGGCGACGATGCGCAATCCTTCGGGCAGCCACTGCCGGGCGTTATCCAACCGTGTCCGGTCGGCAGCGTTCGGGTCGGGCCACTGATAGCGGTTAAAGCTTGCGCGATCGGTAATCACCGCGCCGTCATTTTGCGAGATGCTTTTTTCGTGACGGTGTTCCCCGGCGGGGAAGCCAAAATCAGATGCGCCCAGTGTGACATAGTCGTAACCAGCGGCCGCGTATGCCGCCGCCGTGGTGCGGCACCACTGCGGCGATCCCCACTCGCCAATATCACGAATCCCCGTCAGCCGCGTGTGCATCGGCCCATTGAGGAAGAACTCAAAGAGAGTCGGACGGTCGGGGGCCTTGCGTTCCAGAACCTTCTTGAACTGCGCAAAATCGAGCTTTCTCATTCGTCGAAACTCCTGAAGTTTCTGGTAGTCTCTATCCTTCTGAGCGCAGAGCAAGGCTGAGCTGGCGTGGTTGCACGATTCGGGCCAGCAGATAGACAACCATGCCAACCAGCACCGCCAATCCAGCCGGAATTGCCATCGCCGTCAGCACCTGCATCGGCAACCCTGTCGCCAGATAACCCGTGCAGGCGCTGATACAACCGGCCGCAAGGCCCGCGACCACCGGCAGAAGATGGCCCAGGGAGAACAGGCCGGCGATGCGGCTATTGGCGAGTCCCGTCGCCTGCATCAGAGCCAGTTCGCCGCGGCGCTGAGCTGCATCGCGCACCACGACACTCATGACACCAGCGCCGCCAAGCACCAGCCCCAGGCTGCCCAGGACCAGGAACATGGTCATATAGAGCCGCTGAACCGAGGCAACGTTCGCGATGATCCGATCGGTCGACTCCAACAATGCGCCATCCTGCAGCAGCGCTTTGAGGTAATCGCGGAGGGCTGGAAGATCGGCCGGGCTGCTCTCGATCATATAGCTGCGGTAGCCGGGCTGCTCGGGCAGAAGCCGGCGGAAGTTCGCTTCGGACATGAGCAGTTGCCCGGAGAACAGGCCCCCGCGAACCACGCCCGCCAGACGGACGCGAGTGGGCCTTCCGGCGATGGGTGTATCGAACTCATCACCGAGCTGGTGATGCTCAATCCACTGCATCGTTTCCTCATCGCCAAATACGGGTACTGGCGATCCGTCCTTATCTAAGAGAGACCACGGATTGCCCGCTGACTTTTCGGACCGAACTTCAAACGCATCCCGAGCGACAAAAGCCTGGGAGGCACCCAGCACCTGCATCTCGGCGGGACGGGCGAGATTCAGGCAGCCACCTTCCGTGCCACCGCTCATCGCCAGTCCGTAGAGGTGAACGGATGCAGGCAGAGATCCCTGCAGTCCCGCACCCTGAAGGCCCAGCGCGGTGGAAAGGTCTATGCGGTTTTGGCCGGGCAATGTCAGCTGGAGGGCGAAGCCGCCGGCAGCACCATGCTTGTCTGCGAGATCAGTGCCAACCGCGCCGGTGCGATAGAGCGCGACGCTGGTGAGCACGAGCGTCGCCACTGCGAAGATCGCAAATGTCAGCATCATTCGCCGCGGCTGGGCCAGAGCCGTATGGATTACCAGCGACATCCGGTTGGGCTTTGCCACGGCGCGCCCGCCGCCAATGCGCGTGAACAGTTCCCACGCGGCCACCAGCATCCCGGTCGCGGCTAGGAAATATGCTGCTGCGACATTGAGGGTGCCAGCGCGGGCCATGGCGACTGCTGCGCACGCCGCCAACAGGCTTGCGACGATGCGCCACCGGCCGGGATGCCGTCGCGAACGATATGTGGACATCTCTTGAACCGAGCCCAGCAGTTCGCGAACCGGTCGACGCAACTCACGGCGCACCTGCCACCATGAGACCGCCAGCGCGATGACGGCGATCACCAGACCGGCCGGCACGATCGGCCAGCGAACATCCAACAGGATTGGCGGCATCTCCCACACGCCAGCGCTCAGGCTACCAAAGAGCCGGAGCATGGCTGCGGCATAAAGCACACCCAGAGCGACCCCCAGCAGCGTTGCGGGCACCGCCACCACTGATTGTTCCAGCATCAGCCAGCGCTGCCATTGCGAGCGATCCAGTCCCAGGGCTTCGGCCAGCCCCAGTTCCGTCAGGCGATTTTCCAGTGCTGTACGGGCAATGCCAATCGCGGCGAGGATGGCGCCGACGACCATGAAACTGCTCATCGCCACGAACAGTCCTGCGAAATCAGAACTGCCCTGACCTGCCGCAAGGGCCTGCCGGCGCAGGTCCACGGGCTTCCACTGTGGATCGGCCGCGATAGCGACGGCAGCTATCTGCTCGGGCGAGATCGATCCTTGCAGCACAATCGAGGTGGCCGCTCTATCGCCCTCAAATCCAGATGCATCCCATAGTTGCTGCATGACCGAGTCGGCGATGATGGCCTTGGGCGTGGCGCGATGCTTTTCCCAGTATTCCTCGTCGACGGGCGTGATCTTCGCCATATCCAAGGGAAAGGGAGCCTGCCAGTCATTGAGTCGCTGCGCCGAGGTCATGCCGGCGATCTCCGTCGTCACCTCGGGCACAAACAGATCTGCGCCGATCGGGTCGATCCGCGCCACCTTCAAGGTGAACGGCTGAATGCCGCTGGAACCATCCGGTCGCGCCAGGATCATGTCCAGATCGACCTGATCGCCGACCTTCGCCCCAAGTTGTTTCGCGACCTCATCATTGAGCACAACGGCATCAGATGCCAGTTGGCCCGCAGAATCGGAAGCGACCACGCCATAGGAAGCTGCGCCCGTCTTGCTGCGAATGCTTTGGGCGATATGGACTGCAAGGGTGCGCCCGCCTGGAGCAATCTGGGCAAGCTGCCGGTCAGTGAACGCAACGGTCCTGCTCTGTAACAGGTGCATCGCGCCGGCCGTGCGAATGCGCAGCCCCAGATCAGCGAGCTTCACCGTGTCCGGATTCACGCTTGCGGATACCCCGAGGATGCGATTTGGGCCCGCCCCGGCAATAGCATTCATCGCAACAAACGCATTGCGGGGAGTAGACTGACTCTGGCCAAGCGTAAAGTCGCCCCAGGTGCCGGACTCAGCAATCGCGCGAACACGAAGACGCAGTGTCTGGCGAAGTTCGCCCGGCCGGCGGAAGGTGAAGAGTCCCATCTCCGGCCGTAGCGGCGAGGTATCAGCCGTCAGCGAGATCCATTCGCCGACGCGCACGCCACAGTCACGCGCAAGCGCCGAGTTGATCACCACTTCACCGGCGGCCATCTCCGGCATATGCCATTGGCTTGGGCCTGGTTGGCTGATCGCCCAGATGCGCACCGACACGGCCGCGCCTTGGCCGGCCTCTTCGTTCACAGCAACGCCCGGGAGTTCAAGGGCGGAAGTACCGCCCTGGCGCTCGCCAAGCTCCGTCGTCGCCGGGGCACTCAGAGCCAACACATCGCTAACTCCGCCCAGTCGTGACAACAGATGCGCTGAGAGACTCTTTTGCAGTGACCATCCGATGATGATCGCGCCGGCCAGGGTGGCTACGGCGATAGCCAGAGCGATCACTGTCGCGGCATGCAAACGCCAGTGCCAGCGCAGCGAGCGGGCTGCGATCATTGGCCACGACAGACGATGTTCTGGTTTTGCCTGTATCACAAACTCTCCGGTTGGCGCTGCGCCATCAGCGTCTCCACGCTCTGCGCGGCCTTCGTACAGTCGCAATCCCGTCACACCAACCACTCACATCCTATCAGAAAACGAATTCGACCATGACACGCCTGTTGTCGTTTCGGAGTGAAGAGCCTGACCCGAACCGCTTTGACCTGATCTTAGCAACTCCACAATCAGACGTTCTGATTCAGCGCTATCATGCCCGCATCAAAGGAAATGAGATCCACTATTGCTCGGGCGTGTGCCTGGGACCGGATCCAAGCTCCAATAAGGAGAGATCATATGCGTAAGCAACGTAAAGGGTTCACACTTGTCGAACTCCTCGTCGTCATCGGGATCATCGCGGTCCTGATTTCCATTCTTCTTCCCTCGTTGAGCCGCGCTCGCGCGGCGGCCGACAGGATCAAGTGTGCCAACAACCTGCGTCAGGTTGCCCTTGGCATGCTGACCTACATCAACGAGAACAAGGGCATGTGCCCGGCCGCCTACAACTACCGCGATCAGCAGACGATTGTGGACCCGGCCACCGGTCTTAAGGCCGAACTCGGCCTCCAAGATCCCACCAAGAACGCGACAAAGTCCTACGGCTACATCCACTGGAGCAGCTATCTCGACGGTCAGGTTCCTCCCGAAGCCTTCCAGTGCCCGTCGATTCCGAATGGCGGCCTCGGCGCTACCTTGCCGTATCCGAAGGATCTGATCCCCGGCCAGACTGTCAGCATCGGCAGCGATGCCCCTGCAGTTCCAGCTCCGACGAACCAGGTGCTCAAGTCGCTGCTCTTGGGCGTTCCCTTCGTAGCCGCCGGGACGTACTATCCCGACGCCCAGGCCGCCCGCATGGCCTACACTCTGAACGAAGCCGTTTTCTGCCGCCCGAAGTATGCTGTCGGATTTGATGGCACTCTGAACCCTTCGCGCAACGTGAACATCGCTGAAATCAGGAACCCGGCCGGCACGATCATGGCGACCGAGTATGCTTCGAACTGGAACATCGTCAGCGGCCGCATGACCTCGGGCGGCGCCGCCACGGTGTGCAAGAGCCATCGTCCGGTTCACGGCTTCCGCGTAAATGACGACGCCGGCAGCCCCCTCGCCCCCGTCGCCACCGATTTGGACAAGAAACCGGCCAGCGGTGTTGATCTTGGCGCCACGGACATGACGACCACCGGCGCCGGTGGCATCCGCCGCGTCGTCTCCACGGATCTGTGGCGTATCACCGGTGGTTTTTCCGCCGATCTCGAAAGCGATGCGGACATCACTCCGGCCGTCTATGGTGACGACACTCGCGCGACGAAACTGGACCTCGTCGGCCGCAATCACCCCGGCGAAGGCGCCCTGCCCCGCGATAACGTCACGAACTTCGTCTACATGGATGGCCATGTCGAGACCAAGAGCGTCTTGAAGACCATCCCCCAGCAGCTCGGCCAGTCGACCCCGTTCGAATGGGGCGACAAGTTCTACTCGATCTCGACCCTCAGGGCTCCGGTGCAGTAATGTGCTCGGCTAGCTCCAGAGGCCAGGAATCATCCTGACATTAGAAGCACGCGGCGGAGTCTTCTCCGCCGCGTGCTCTTTGGCATGCCGACCGCATGGGTCAGCGCCACGCGAGATCGGAGAACATATTCATTTGCTGCAGGAGGATGGGGCTATGCGAAACTCACCTGTCAGGAGAGTGCCGGTGGACAAGCCGCACCAGTATGCAAGTGACAAGAAGCATTACGGGACTGCCGTCCTGCTCGTTGTGCTGGGAGCTGCAGGCGTAGCGGGCTATCGTTACTACGTGGCATCCCGACCAGCACCTGTTGTCTACCAGGGCAATGACGAGCAGATCACGAACATGATGCGCGACAAGGGTGCTCGCGAGGTAATCGAGTGGCTCAAGGACCCGTCCAACTCGGTGCGCGGATTGAGCAACGTGGCTGCCCTGGCACACGCACGCACGCTAAAGAACGACGGCGCTATTCAGGTAATGGCGATCGGCCACGGGGTGAGCGCGGAACTTGTGGTGGAACTGCCGGACGATGATGCCGGGGCTCGCCAACGCATCTTCGCATGGGCGAAGGATTGGCAGACAAGGGAGCTTCGGACAGCGCCGATTGACAGCAAACAGCGGTATCTGCTGGTAGACATGCCAGCCGGGGACATGGTTCGTTCATTGCGTTGAGGCCGCGAAGGATCACCGGGTCGGGCGATCCCATCGTCTTCACAGCCGGAATCATTTCACGCTCTGCGCCAGGGATGCGTCGGGATCAATATAGTAGTGTGGCTTATTGCTCTTGATCGGACCATACTTCACAGTGGCAAATAGCAGCACCAGGATTCCGATTACTATGCCAGCCGCGACCTGCGGGTTGAGCTTCGCGAAGGCACTCAGCAACACGAAGCGTTCCTTGAGTTCGTCGCGCAGTCGGTCGAACCACGTGTAGGATTCGAACTTGATGCCGTCGTAGTCACCGATCGTGGGCCGCGCCGCCACCTTCCGAGAGGCGGCCGCCTTGTGCTCGGTCAAGCGGAACTCCACGTCTTCGTCGATGGAGTCCATCTTCCGTGTTGCGGGTCTGGCCGCGACCGCAGCACCGGCGGCCGATGCTGCGCCCTGAGCCGCCAATGCCTGGCGTTTGGGGTTGAAGATCGGCGGCTCCCAGTCCTTCATCAGATCCTGGCCGGCGGCAAGCTGCAGTTCCATATCCAGTTCGGCCCATTCCTCGCGCCGCCACGGCTCGATGTCTATCACCGGCTCAAACTCTTGTTCCACGGGCTCGGCCAGGCGGCTCTTCACCCGCTCCCTCCACTCGGCGGTGCGTACCTTCTGCACCTTCACGTACTGCGAGGGACGAACATCGTGGGCGTAGACGGTATCCATCAGTTCGGTCACGCCCAGGCCCATTCCCAGCGGAGCGGGGTGCGATGGCCGGTCGGAATCCCCGGCATTGTAGCGAATGGCGATTGTGCCGACCTCGATCACATCTCCGGGCTTCAGCAGGTAGCTGCTCAGGCGCCGGCCCATGCACCATACCCCGTTATGGCTCTCGGCGTCCATCACGTGCCAGTTGCCATCCTGCTGCACGAACCGGCAATGCACGCGCGAAACGAAGACGTCAGGGATGTAGATATCACAATCCATCGAGCGCCCGACGCTGGTCGGACCCTTCAACTGGAATTTCCCTACTTCCTTGCGGCGGGCTAGGACTGTGATGAATGCCATGGTCTCGTCTTGAAAGATATCGATGCGTCACGGACACGCCGCCCGTGATGAAGCATTGCAGCAGCGCATCGTTAAGGCAGCGTTTGCGCAGCCATAGCGGCCGATGAAGCATGAAGTTCCTGCTTGCTTACCTCCATAGGCGGCACCACGGCCGGTCTGGACGTAGCCACATGGGCGTTTTCGGCCGCCGGGTCGTGTTGCGAGAGATACCTGATGACCATCCCCGCCACGACTATTTCGGCCGCCACGATGGTCCAGTTCCTGAGCGACCGCAGCCTCTGCCGCCTCCGCTCGATCACCGCTTCCTCCGCCTCGCGCATTATCCGCGTGCGGACCGCTTCAACCTGCCGTTTCTGGTTGCATACAGCGCAGAGCCGCAGATCCTCCACCACGAACTCCTCGCCGCGGCGCACATCAGCGCCGCAGTCGTCACAGGGGAGGTGATTGGCCCGATATGCTTTGTGATCCGCCTTGCTGCATGGCATGCACCAGTATCCGCTCTTGTCGCGATACCGGACACGCCCCGCCAGATCCTGCCCGCAGCGATGGCATCGCTTTGCTGTGCCTCCGCGCTGTCTATCCCTCATCCGTCTTTGCTCTTCCGTGATTGCTGACATTGGTCCTCGGATCAGTGCGCATGCACTGTACGTCCGATTGTGAATGGCAGATGAATGCCATGTGAAACTTTGTCAGGCAGGAAGGCCTGGTTCCCCAGCGCCGCCGCACGCTGCCGAGCTAAGTTCGTTGGCATCTGCTAATGAGCAGATGTCATCGGGGGCGTGCATCACCAAACCTTGGGCTCGCAACGAGTTAATGGAACCTTCATAAATGCCGCAACGCGGCTGCCGCGGATCCGTAACTCATTTACTTTCAATAGCTTACATCTTAACACAAAGCTTATCTGCCCATGACGACCTGTTAATCGGCCCTCCCAACAATATCAGCCAACATCTAATGAAGGAGAGCATGATGGTCAAACGTTTCGTGCAGGTCATGTGCGCCTCGTTGGCGCTGGTTGGCGGATGGGCAAGTGCCGATGTCACGCTCAATGGAGCCGGCGCTTCATTCCCGGCTCCGATGTACAACAAGTTCATCGAGGAGTATACCCGGATCAAGCCCGAGGTGAAGATCAACTACAAGTCGGTGGGCTCGGGCGCGGGGATCAAGGCGATCAGCGAAGGCACCGTCGACTTTGGTGCCAGCGACAGCCCGATGAAAGATGAGCAGATCAAGGCGGCTAGCGGAGGCTATATCGTTCATATTCCCACGGTCATGGGCGGCGTGGTCCCGATCTACAACATTGAGGGTGTGAACAAGCCCCTGAACTTCACCGGCCCGGTCCTGGCAGACATCTTCCTGGGGAAGATCACCAAGTGGAACGACCCGAAGATCGCCCAAGCCAACGCCGGCGTGACACTGCCTGATACCGCGATCACGGTTGTCCACCGCAGCGATGGCTCCGGCACCACCGCCATCTTCACCGACTACCTCAGCAAGGTCAGCCCCGAGTGGAAGGCTGGTGTGGGCAAGGGATCCAGCGTGAAATGGCCGGCCGACAGTTCCATCGGCGCTCCGCAGAACGATGGCGTCGCCAATACCGTGCAGCAGACCAAGGGCGCTATCGGCTACGTTGAGCTGATTTATGCCATGTCGAACAACATCTCTTTCGGCGCAATGCAGAACAAAGCCGGGAAGTTTGTTTCGGCTTCGATGGAGAGTGTTTCCGCCGCCGCTGGTTCCCTGCAGGATATCCCCGATGATCTTCGCATCTCGATCACGGATGCTGAGGGCGATGGTGCGTACCCCATTTCGGGACTGACGTGGATTCTTGCCTACCAAAACCAGAAGGATGCGGCCAAGGGCCAGACTTTGGTGGAGTTCCTTAACTGGGTAACCACGGATGGCCAGACGCTCGCCGCAGGCCAGCACTATGCTCCGCTGCCCAAGGGCCTGTTGCCCAAGGTGCAGGCGCAGATCAAGAGCATCAAGGTCAGCCAGTAGCAGAGATGACTGCTGCCACTAACTCAGGCCTTCCGGCCGGAACACGGCCGGAAGGCCCTTATCAGCAGGATGTGTCCGGATGACGGGAAACGTGATGACTTCTCCAGTTGGAGAAATGAGCGGCACAAGGCAAACTGCAGTGCCGCGGATGCGCCGGCGCAGAGTCATGAACGCGGGGGATCGCATCTTCCTGGCGATCATCCGCAGCGCAGCGCTCGTCCCGGTTCTGCTGATCATCCTGTTTGTCGGCATCCTGATTGCGGGATCTATGCCCTCCCTCCGGGCCTTCGGGCTGCGGTTCCTGTTCAACAGTGAGTGGCAACCCAATGCCGAGATCGGCGAAGACTACGGCGCCCTGCCCTTCATCTACGGCACACTCTTCAGTTCGGTGATGGCACTGCTTCTGGCCGCTCCTGTCGGGATCGGCGTAGCGGTGTTCCTCAATGAAGTTTTCACCTCGCGGCTGCGCGGGGCGATCGCATTCCTCATCGAGATTCTGGCAACCATCCCCAGCATTGTCTTTGGTGTCTGGGCGTTCTTCGTGCTCGTGCCCTTCGTGCGCGATGGCATTCAGGCTCACGTTCAGGCGATCTTCGGGACCGGTTTCGTGCTGTTTCGCGGCCCGCCGCTGGGGATCGGGCTGCTCGCCGGAACGCTCGTCCTCGCCGTGATGATCCTGCCGATGATCGTGTCGATTTCGCTGGAGGCAATCCGCATGGTGCCCTCCAGCTACCGCGAGGCGGCTCTCGGCTTGGGCGCTACCAGGTGGGAGATGATCCGCCTTGCCGTGCTGCCGCCAGCGCGATCCGGGCTGATCGGAGCCTGTATCCTGGCGCTGGGCCGTGCCTTGGGTGAAACCATGGCCGTCACCATGGTCATCGGCAACAAGAACGTCATCCGCTGGTCGCTGTTCGAGCCGGCATCAACCATCTCGTCGGTGGTCGCGAGCAACTTCGGCGAGGCCGGCGGCGATAACGCACTGATGCTGCCATCCCTGACCGAACTGGCACTGATTCTCTTTGCCATGACGCTGATTGTGAACCTGGTTGCCCGTTTCTTAATCCGCAGGTTTGCCGGAGATAAGGCGGTGATCGCATGAAAGGGATCGCCAACGCCAGAAGACGCAAGTTCACCAATCTGATCGCCATGCTGGTCATGGTCACCATGCTGGTGGTCTGCCTTATCCCACTGGTAAGTGTAAGCTGGACACTGCTTTCCAAAGGTATTCCCGCCATCAGCCTGGATTTCCTGACCAACCTTCCCCTGTCCAGGCAATCGGGGATAGGCAATGCTATCCTCGGATCCCTGCTGACCCTTCTTGTCGCAAGCCTGTTTGCCATCCCCTTTGGCCTATTGGTGGGGATGTATCTCTCGCAATGCGCATCCAGCAGGTTGGCCACCCCGACGCGCACACTCCTGGATGTGATGAGCGGCATCCCGGCCATTGTCGTCGGGATGTTCATCTACTCCCTGGTTGTGCGCCCGATGAAGAGCTACTCGCTGATGGCCGGCGGAGTATCGCTGGCGATGATCATGCTGCCGGTTTTCGCCCGCACCTCCGAGGAAGCGCTCAAGGCCATCCCCGAAACCGTCATGGAAGCAGGCCTGGGTCTTGGGCTGCCGCGCTGGCGCGTGGTGCTTCAGGTGCTGTTGCGCTCCGCCCTTCCGGGTGTGCTGACAGGGTTCTTCCTCGCCCTGGCACGCGTGGGCGGCGAGGCGGCCCCCCTGCTGTTCACGGTCGGCGGCAGCAACTTCTGGCCCAGCCACGCCCCAGCGGAACTGGCAAGATTGCAGCCCCTCACCGAACAGGTGGCATCGCTGCCGCTGGTCATCTATGAGTATGCCAAGGACCCGCGTCCCGCGAAGCACGCGGCCGCCTGGGGCGCTGCCCTGGTGCTGGTGGTCATCATCCTGGCCATCCGCCTCAGCACCCACGCCTACGTCCGTTGGCGCTACGGCCAACAGGGAGCACACTAAGCGTGTCACATGTGAGGAATAACCTCGCCGCATCGCTCGCAGCCAATGCCGGTGCGGCGGCATCTGCCAATGGCCACCGTATATTCACGGAGCATATCGTCGGCGGGTTCGGCGATACCACGGTCCTCAAAGGGATCTCTCTGAGAATCGCGCACTGCTCGCTCACCGCCATCATGGGACCATCCGGGTGTGGCAAGTCGACCTTCATCCGCTGCATCAACCGCCTGCACGAAGAGATCCCGCGGGCGTGGGTCACCGGCAAGATCATTCTTGATGGCCAGGATATCTATGGGGCCGACGTCGACCCGGTGGCGATCCGCCGAAAGATCGGCATGGTCTTCCAGCGGCCCAATCCGTTCCCCACCTTCAGCATTTACGACAATGTCGCCGCGGGCCCCCGCCTCAACGGATTGCGCAAACGCCATGCCCTCGATGAGGTCGTCGAGAAGAGCCTGCGTCATGCAGCGCTCTGGGATGAGGTCAAAGACCGGCTCGAGCGCCCCGGCACCGGCCTGTCCGGCGGGCAGCAGCAGCGGCTTTGCATTGCCCGCGCCCTGGCGGTAGACCCGGAGATCCTGCTCCTGGATGAGCCCTGTTCCGCCCTCGATCCCATCGGCACCGAGCGCATCGAGGAACTGCTGGTGCAACTCAAGAAGGAGTACACCATCATCATGGTAACCCACAACATCCAGCAGGCCGGGCGCATCGCCGACCGCACGGTATTCCTGCTGCTGGGCGAGATGGTCGAGGAAGGCTCAACCTCCGACGTGTTCACCAGCCCCAAAGACCCGCGCACAGAGGCGTTTATCTCGGGACGATTCGGCTAACATGCACGACTGAACGACACCCATGCGACACTTCCACGACCAGCTTCAGGACCTGCTACAAAAGATCGTGCTCATGGGCACGGCCGCCGAAAGCATGATCCAGATCGCCACCCGCGCCATGATGGAACGCAATGAAGCCCTGACCGATGCCGTGCTGGCCAAGGAGCGAACCGTCAACGCGATGCAGATCGAGATTGACGAATTGGCCGTGCGTCTGACGGCGCTGCAGCAGCCGGTGGGGGCTGATGTGCGGTTCCTGTTCATGGCGACACGGATCACGACCGAGCTGGAGCGCATTGGCGACCAGGCGTGCAACATCTGCCAGAATCTGCACTTTGTGCTGCAGGTGCCGCCGCTGCGGCCGCTGGTAGACCTGCCGATCATGGCGGAATTGGCGCAGAAGATGGTGCGCGACAGCCTCACGGCCATGATCAACCGCGACTGCGCTATGGCCGAGAAAGTCATGCAGGAGGAGGAGACGGTCGATGCCTTCCGCGACCAAATCTTCCGCACTCTGCTCACCCACATGATGGCCGACCCCGGCACCATCCAGCGGGCGATCTCGCTGATTCTGATTTCGCGCAACCTCGAACGCATTGGCGACCACGCCAACAACATCGCCGAAGAAGTAATCTACTGGGTGCAGGGCCGCGACGTCCGGCACCCCAGCCTGCGCAACGGCGAGCCCCGAGATGGCGGCCATAGCTCTGCGACCCAGACAATGTAGGATTGGACAACACTTGCCATGAAAAACGGAACCATACTGGTTATCGACGATGAGAAGGATCTGCAGGAGCTGGTGCGCTACAACCTGGAAAAAGAGCACTACGATGTCATCGTTGCCAGCGACGGCAGGACCGGCCTGGATATCGCCCTGCGCCATCGTCCTGACCTGGTCGTGCTGGACCTGATGATGCCTGGCATCGACGGACTGGAGGTTTGCCGCAGCCTGCGCACAGACAGCCGCGGCAAGCGCATCCCGCTGATCATGCTCACCGCCAAAGCCACCGAATCCGACCGCGTTGTCGGTCTGGAACTGGGCGCTGATGACTATGTCATCAAGCCCTTTTCGCCACGTGAGCTGGTCGCGCGCATCAAGGCGCTGCTTCGCCGCACGGCAACAGATTCCGAACCCAGCGAGGTGATCCGCCGCGGCGATCTGCTGATCGATATCGGCTGTCATCAGGTCAAGCTGGGCGAACATGAGGTCCAGCTTACCGCAACCGAATTCCGCATCCTGCAATTCATGGCATCCCGGCCGGGACGAGTGCTCAAGCGCGATGAGATCATCGAGGCCGCCCTCGATCGCGACACCGATGTCTTCGACCGCACAATTGATGTGCACATCACGTCGATTCGGCGTAAACTGGGCAAAAGCGCGGATCTTGTGGAGACCGTGCGCGGGTTCGGTTATCGCTTCCGCGACGGCCGCGATGATGGTTAACTCACCGATACGGCTGGACTAGACAAACGTGTTCAAAAGCCTCTTCTTTCGACGACTGTACATACCTTACATGCTGCTGGTCTGCGCGGTGGCGCTGATCGTCGGGGGCATCGGGGCGGTACGGCTGCACGATGCCTATACCCGCCAGGCCAGCGCCCTGCTGCGCAGCACCGCCATCGTTACCTCGCAACTGCTGGCGCCGGATCTCGAGCGCCAGGACAAGCTTGCCCTTCAGGAGAAGGTCCGTGCCCTGGGCCGGCAGATGGGATACCGCATCACCGTCATCGGGCCAGACAGCGAAGGGACCATCCTCGCCGACAGTGAAGCTGACCCCGCCCACATGGTCGGCCATCGCTATCGCCCCGAGGTCATCACCGCATATACCATGGGCGAAGGATGGGATATCCGCGTCAGCGACACCGTCCAGACACCGTTGCTGTACTATGCCCGAAGGATCGGCGCCGGCGATCGGCCGGTCTACCTGCGCCTCGCCATCCATCTCGACGACCTGAACGCCAGCCTCCGCAGCTTCTATATCAGTATCGCGGCCTCCGCGATCTGCTGCATGATGCTGGCCGCGATCGTCTCTTATTACGTCGCCCGCCGCCAGGTGCTGCCGATTGTTGAGGTCACCCAGTTCGCCGATGCCGTCGCCCGCGGCCATCTCGACCAGCGCATCCTCCGCTCCGGCCAGGGCGAGCTGGCGACTCTGGCCCAATCCCTCAACAGCATGGCCGACTCTTTCAGCCAGCTCCTCTCCAATGCCGAAAAGGGCCAGGCCGATCTCCGCGCTGTGCTGGCCAGCATGAGCGAAGGGGTCGTCGCCACCGATGCCTCCCGGCGCATTCTCCTGGTGAACGAGTCGGCGACACGGCTGCTGCAACTGCCCGCTGAACCGGCCGGCAAACAGGTCTGGGAAGTGATCCGCAATGAGCAGATCATCAAAGCCGTGGACGAGGTCGCCGCATCCGGCCAGCAGCGCCAGTTCCAATATGACCCGGCCCCGAACCAGCACTTTGAAGCCACCATCTGCCCGGTCACCTACGGTGCGGCAACGCAGCGGTCCCCCGGTCTGATCATCGTCGTTCATGACATCACCCAGGCCATGCGCTATCAGGACCTCCGCAAGGAGTTCGTCGCCAATGTCTCCCACGAATTGCGCACTCCCCTGACCGTCATCAAGGGATATATCGAGACCCTGCGCGATGGCGCCATCAGCGATCCGCGCAAACGTGATGAGTACCTGCTCACTATCGAACGCCATGCCAACCAGCTCACCAACCTCGTGAGCGATCTGCTGGAACTCTCGCGCCTGGACAGCCAATCCGCCCTGCCCCATCGCACCAGCGTCGACCTGGTCGCAATCTGCCGTCGCGCTGCGGAACTGCTCCAGCCCGCCATTGGAGCCAAGGGGCACACGCTTACGCTGCAGTTGCCGGCGACCACTTCGCCAATCGTGGGGAACGCGGATTACCTCGAGCGGGCGATCGTCAACCTCGTCGACAACGCGGTGAAATACACGCCTGCCGGGGGAAAGATCTGCATCGCCGTTCGCATGGAGCCTCCGCACGCCGTCATCGAGGTCAGCGACAGCGGCATCGGCATTCCCAAGGAAGATCTGCCCCGCATCTTTGAACGCTTCTACCGCGTTGACCGCTCTCGTTCACGGGAGATGGGCGGCACCGGACTTGGCCTGTCGATCGTCAAGCATGTCGTACAGGTTCATGGCGGCAGCATTGAGATCGCCAGTGAGGTCAACGCGGGTTCGCGCTTCCGGATTCTGCTGCCATTAGCCGAGCAGATTTGACACAGCCAGACGGCCAGACAGAATGACGCCATCGCGACCAACGACGATATATCATCAGGAGGCCTCATCATGACACAAACGTTCACTACCCGCACCGGCAACTTCCCCATCGGCTTTCGGCGTGGCGGGTCCGCCTGGCAGAAAGACCTTGACGGTTTGCTCGCCTGGAGCAAGAGCAACGCCTTCGCCTGTATCGACCTTGGCGGCGACGCCGCCCAGGCCGGAGTGAAGATCGTCTCGGCCGGTCTGAAGATCGGGTCGGTCGATCTGCTGCAGGGCAAAGATGTCATCTCCGCCGACAAGGCAAAACGCGCCGATGCCATCGCGAAGAATGCCGCCTTCATTGAGGCATGCGCCCGCCTCGGCGCACACAATTTCTTTGCCGTCGTGCTGCCGGAGAATCCCGCAGCGCCACGTGCAGAGAACTTCAAGCTGGTGTTGGCCGGCATGCAGGAACTGGCCCCCGCGCTCGAAAAGCATGGTTCACGAATCGTCATCGAAGGCTGGCCCGGCCCCGGCGCTCTGTGCTGCAACCCCGAGACCTATCGCGCCCTCTTCCGCGAAGTGCCCTCCCCCGCCATGGGCATCAACTACGATCCCTCGCACCTGATCCGCATGGGCATCGACCCGATCCGCTTCCTCAACGAATTCGCCGACCGCGTCCACCACGTCCATGGCAAGGATTGCGAACTGATCTCCGAAGCGCTCTACGAAGTCGGCCACGAGCAAGGTGGCATCTTCACCCCCGGCCACCGCTTTGGCGGCAACGTCTGGCGCTACACCATCCCCGGCCATGGCCAGATGCGCTGGCCCCAGGCCTTCGCCATCCTCAAGCAGCGCGGCTACCAGGGAATGGTCTCGATCGAACTGGAAGATGAGAACTTCAACGGCTCAACCGCCGGCGAGCAGGCCGGTCTGCTCCACGGTGCCCGCTTTCTGGCGGGGTGCTAACGCGGGTTCTCAATCATCCTCATCAGGCAACACCGGAATATGCCGTCCACGCGGGGTCGGCTTGGCCATTGGTTGTTTGAGCTCGGGCACATCGTCCAGCGTCAGCAGCATGGCAATCTCGTCGCAGTCATCGCGCTTGGGGCAGGCGATGCAGTCGCTCCACACCTTCAGCGGCAGCGAATCTTTGGTCACCACCACAAACCCCAGCCTGGCAAAGAACTCTTTCTCGTAGGTCAGCGACATGATCCGCCGGACACCCAGCCGCCTGGCTTCATCGATCGTCCACTGCACGAGCCTTCTGCCGATGCCGCGGCCCTGGTATTTGCCGTCAACCGCCAGGGACCGCACCTCAGCCAGATCCGCCCAGATGATCGTCAGCCCCACGCAGCCCACCACCTTGCCCTTGACCTCGCAGACCGCGAAATCGCGCAGGTTCTCGTAGAGTTGCTGATAGCTCTTAAACAGCATCTTCCCGAGTTCCGCGTGGGAGTTGATGATCTGCCCCATCTGCGGAACATCGTGAACCGTCGCATTGCGGAGTATGCCTTCCTCCTTGTTTCGCATTGTTTTAGGCCCTAGGCAACTTCAAACATGAACTCGATTTCCACCGAAGCATCCAGGGGCAGCACGTTGGTGCCCACGGCCGCCCGCACGTGCCGGCCGGCTTCGCCAAACACCTCGATCAGGAACTCGCTGGCGCCATTGGCAATCTGCGGCTGCTGGGTAAACCCGTTATCACTCGCCACAAACGCGCCTACGCGAACCACTCCGACGAGGTTCGCCAACGTACCTTGATACGCCTTGACCATGCCCAGGGCGTTGATCGCACACTGTCTTGCCGCAGCTTTGGCCTGTTCAGGACTGCAGCGGCTCGGCACGGGACCACTCGCCAGGAGCTTGCCATCCTTCATCGGCAGTTGACCCGACACCAGCACCAGGTTGCCGCATCGTTTCGCCGGCACATATGCCCCAACGGCCGTCCCCGCCGCCGGCAATGTGATTCCCATGTCGCTGAGTTTGCGCTCCAGGTCCATCATCTTTCTCCTTGCGTTAAGCCCAGTTCGATTCCGGAGCAGCAAACCGTGCAACACTCAAGGTCAGCTTGCGACCTTCGATGCCCGCCGGCCACTCTCGGCGTACTCGCCCAGTTGCCTGAAACGGTCGTATCGGCGCTCCAGCAGGTTGTCGATCTTGCAGCGTTTCAGGTCGCGCAGCATCTTGGCAAGGTAGAGTTCAACCGCATGGGCAGCTCCCGCCGGATCGCGATGGGCGCCGCCCAGCGGCTCCGCGATCACCGTATCAACGACGCCATAGCGCTTGAGGTGCTTTGCTGTGAGTTTTAGAGCCTCGGCCATCTGCGCTGTCCCCTCTCCGCCACGATACAGAATCGCAGAACAGGCCTCAGGGCTGATCACCGAATACCAGGCGTATTGAAGCATTGCCACCCGGTCGGCGACCGCGATGCCCAAAGCCCCGCCCGATCCGCCCTCACCCGTCACGATGCTGACGATGGGTGTTCGCAGCCGCGACATCTCGAACATGTTCCGTGCGATCGACTCGGCCTGCCCGCGCTCCTCAGCGCCGATACCCGGATACGCTCCGGGCGTATCCACCAGCGTCACCACCGGCAGGCCAAACTTCTCCGCGATCTTCATCGCCCGCAATGCCTTGCGATACCCCTCGGGATGGGCCAACCCGAAATAGCAGCGGACCTTCTCTTTCGTATCACGCCCTTTGTGATGCCCGATCAGCATCACCTTCTGCCCGGCCATTCGCGCCAGGCCGCATCGGATCGCCTGGTCATCCCCAAACAGGCGGTCCCCATGGATTTCCCGGTAGTCTCTGCAAAGAAAGTTCACATAATCGAAAAAGAGCGGCCGCTGCGGATGACGAGCGACCTGAACCGTTTCCCAGGCATTCAGGTTGTCATAGGTCTTTTTCAGCAGCGCGGTGTAGTTCTCGCGCATCTGGCGGAGTTCAGAGCTGTAATCCACCTGTTTCCTGGCCTGAAGCTCCTCCAATTCCTGAATCTGCTTCTCCAGGTTCGCCAGCGGCACCTCAAACGCCAAGGTATGGCGCAGGCTCGTCGTGCCTGAGGTCGACGAACTGCCGGCAGCCCCGGAAGAAGATGCGCTGCTGGCGCCTTCCATACTGCTGTCGTTGTCCATATCCGTTTGACCGTTCCTTTCCGCCATGCTGTCCGCAGGGCCGAGACAGTCTTCCCGCTCGGGCATCTCCACGTAACGCCCGCGCCTTTACCCCTGCTGGAGCATCCTCCAACCCATCATAACGTTAGAGGCAAGTCGGCTAAAACACAAGCCAAGGCAGAGTCCGGTGACCACCGGGCGTGGTGGGAGAGCGGGAGAAGGGGAGACGCGGAGACGTGGGGATCGCAGGACGGTAGCTGTGGATAAGTGACAGGTGCGCAAGTTGTTTGCGGAGGTACCCCCTATGCGGTAAGTGCTGCGAAGGCAATCGGTTAGATCGTATTTGGGGGAGGAGGTGCGCAGGTTCCCGTGGGAGAAGTCAGGAGTCAGAAGACAGAAGTCAGAAGTCGGAGGTCAGAGGTCAGGAGTCAGAAGAGAGGAAGGCACTCGGCGCGGTGTGGGCAAAGTGTCGTGCTACATGTAGCAGGGGTAGAATTCGGGACGATTGGGCGTAAGTGGCTTTTTTGGCAGGAGTTGGAGCAAGTCGCGGCTGAGGGAAGGGGCGTGCGAATTGGGGGGGGTGTAGCATGGGCGGCGGGGCGCATCGCGCTAAGTACAGGCAGCGATGGGACTTAGAGCAGTTCGGGCTGCCTGGTAGGGTGTAGCACGGGTGTAGCAAAGTGTAGCATTGTGTAGCATTTGTGTAGCAAAGTGTAGCAGGGGTGTAGCATGCCGAGAGAGCGAAGTGCGCAGGGAGGAAAGGACGCGGCGACACGGCGACGCGGGGGCGCGGAGAGCGCCGGCGCAGCCGGCTCGGCACTAAGTTAGCGGCGGTATTCAATTGAGAAAGAACGGGCCTCTACCTATACAGGGGGTGTCGCGCTTTGTGCGCGCAAAGCGCACCACTGGGAAGGCGGATTTGCGATTTTCCATTGGTTTAGGGGGGTCGGGGGGCGAAAAATCTGAAAAGATTGCTGTAAGTCGCGGTGCGCGCCTGCGCGACACATGCGCAGCACTCCATGTGTTTAGGAGGAGATGTCTCACGCCCGCCCGCCACGGCGGGTAAACTCTGTACCGCTCACGAAGCCACGAACGCCACGAAGAGAAGCGTTCACAGCAGTGTCTGCCAGATGGACGGGCGCTGGCCGGGCTTTTTCCAGGTGCCGGGGGCGAACATCGTCTCTGATGTCAGTTTCGACTGAGTTACCGTCAGCGTGCCGGCATCGTTGAGCACATGCAGGAGCGGATCGGAGGTGGCCGGGACGTTCAGGAGGGTGATCGTTCCCACGGTTGGGGCGGAGATGTGGCTGCCGGTCACGTACGCGGGATGAGGGGTTTTGGAGGGCAGCTTGCGGCCGGACACTTTCAGGCTCTCAAGTTTGGCTGAGGTATCGACAAAGTCTTCGGCAGTGGCGAAATGCTCCGCACAATCGGCGGCCACTCCCACCAGGATGTCACTATCCAATAGCGTGGCGACACTCATCTTCTTGATCGAGCCGGTTGTCACGATTCGGCTATTAGTGACATCTCCGCTTACCGTGATCGACGCCACCGGCAATCCCTGCACGCAGATATTCGCATTGGTGATCTGGCGGAAAGTCAGCGAGGCCGTTGCCTTGCCGACAGAGCGTGCCAGGCTGTTGAGGAGCACCTCGCCGCTTTCAACCACGCTCTTGGCGCTGATGCTCTTGAGCAGGCCATCACTGGTGATGTCGCCGATCTGATACAGGCCGTCACCGTTCTTCCCTTTCTTTACGCTGATGCTCAGGGTGCTGGTGGCGGTGGTATCGATCAGGCCCACCTGGTGCCCCCAGAGGCTGCCCATCCCGCCGCCGCTGAGCTTGAAGGTCACCACATCGCCATCGCTATCGGCGATGCTCAGGTTCTTGTTTTTCCGGCCATCCACGCGCCCAAACTCAAACACCACCAGGATGGGAATCCCCAGTTCCTTCTCCACGCTTAAGCCACCCGCATCGGTGGCGCGGAGGCGCACCGCATATTCACGTCGCGGGACGTAGTTGAAGGTGGCGACAGTAACCAGGCGGCTGCCGACGATCCTGAAACTGGCGTTGTCATCTGACCCAGGGCCGCTGACCAGCGTGTAAGTAAAGGTGTCTTCGCCATCGGAATCCGTCGCTGATAGCCTGCCTACTTTCGTACCAATGGGCTGACCCTCGGGGACCCCCGACCCCGATAGCGTCACATCCGTTGGCGATTCATTCACATTCGTAATCGTGATCGGATAGACGCTCTCGTAGATCACCACCCCGAGATTGCTGCTGCGGATGCGGATGGCATAGCGGTTCTTCGCTTCGTAGTTGATCTCGGCCGCCGTCAGAAGCTGGTTGCCAACAATGGCAAAACTGCCGTTGTCCCCTCCGCCAGTGCCGGAAACCAGTGTGTACGTAAGGGCAGTGAACGCATCGGGATTGCTGCAGGAAAGTGTCCCGATCATCGTGCCGTATGGCTGGTCCTCCGGCACCGAGGCATTACTCAGCACAATGTCGACCACGTGAATGTTGAATGTCTTCTCGAAGAACAACCCGCCAGTATCGGTGGTGCGGATACGGATGGTATAGATGCTCCGATCCGCAAGGCTGAATGTCGCCGCCGTCAGGATCTGGCTGCCACTGATGCTGAAGCTGTCATTGTCTTCGCCGCCTGTTCCGGGAACCAAGCTGTAGGTACAGGTAACGGCATCCCCAAAGTCGGGATCGCTGCTGGCAAGTGGGCCGACGACCGTGCCCGACGGCTGGTTCTCAACCACCAGCGTATTGATCAAGATAATGTCCGTGGGAGCTTCATTGACGTCCGTCACCGCTATCACAAAAGTGTTCTCGAAGAACAGGCCGTCGCCATCAGTCGAGCGGACACGGATCGAGTAGCTGCTTTTTGTCTCATAGTCGAAGGTGGCAGCCGACAGCAGTTGGTCGCCAACGATGGTGAAACGGGCGTTGTCTGTGCTGCCGGTACCAGCAGTCAGCGTGTAGGTGAATGTGTCATCGCTGTCGGGGTCGGCCGTGCTTAACGTGCCAACCACAGTACCGGCAGGCTGGTTCTCTGGCACCGAGGCATTGCTCAGGGCAATCTTGGTCACGTCGATGGTGAAAGCCTTCTCAATGAACAGCCCGCCGGCATCGGTGCTGCGAATGCGAATGCTGTAGCTGCTTCTGACTTCAAAGTCGAAGACCGCCGCACTCTGCAGCGTGTCGCCCGAGATTTTGAATGAGGCGTTGTCCGTGCTGCCCGCGCCATCCACCAGACTGTAGCTGAACGTATCGCCGAAATCCGGGTCGGTCGTGCTTAACGTGCCTACCGCTGTGCCGGCAGGCTGGTTCTCCGGAATGCTTGTGGGCGATAGCGATAGATCCGTTGGCGTTTCGTTCACCGGCGTTACCGTGATCGTTAGGGCCTTCTCAAAGAACAGACCGCCAGCATCGGTAGTACGGACACGAATTGAGTAGCTGTTCTTCGTCTCGAAGTCGAAACTGACGGCCGATTGCAGTCGGTTGCCGACGATGTGGAAGGAAGCATTATCGGCTGAGCCGATGCCGCTGACAAACGTGTAAGTAAATGTGTCGCCGGCATCAGAGTCGGTGGTGCTGAAGTTGCCCACTACCGTGCCGGCGGGCTGGTTCTCAGGGATGCGGTTTGGCGACAGCGATAGATCCGTTGGCGCATCATTATCCCCGGGCATTACAGTGATACTCACCGTTGCCCTGTTGGAGTTCCACACCCCATCGTTGGCTCTGAAAGTGAAGCGGTCATGACCGTTGTAGTTGCTGGCCGGGGTATAAGTGAATGTGCCATCTCCCTGGAACGATAGCATGCCATGCAAGGGTCGGCTCACCACGCTGTAGGTCAGGGCATCGCCGTTCGGATCGGTGGCGGTTACTGCACCGCTGATGGCGGTGTCTTCAGCAGTTGTAAGTGACTGGTCGTAGGCAACAGGAGCGTCTTTGTTGAAATCACTGATCTTGGCCACAAAGGCATCCTCGCCGCCATTGTAGCTGGTATCGAACCCGCCGCTGGCAAAGCCGGTTGTCTGGGTATCCCCCGTTACCCAGGCATTGCCGTCGCCATCTACGGCAATACCGTAGCCGCCATCATCGCCATTTCCCCCCAGATACGTTGACCATGCCAGGGTTCCATCGTCATTGATTTTCGCCACATAGGCGTCTTGGTCGCCGCCGTAGCTGGTGTCGAACCCACCAACGGCAAAGTCGGTTGAAGTGGTATATCCCACCATCCAGGCATTGCCGCTACCATCTAGGGCTATGCCAGAATCACACTCCGAGCCGCTGCCACCCAAATAGCTCGACCATGCCAGCGTCCCATCGGCGTTGATCTTCGCTACAAAGGCGTCTTGGCCGCCGTTGTAGCTGGTATCGAACCCGCCGCTGGCAAGGTCGGTTGAACCGGTAGTTCCCGTTACCCAGGCATCGCCGTCGACATCTATGGATATGCCATTGCCATAGCCGGAGCCTGATTCACCCCCGCTGCCCCCCAGGTAGCTCGACCACGCCAGGGTGCCATTAGCATCGATCTTTGCCACGAATAGGTCCGAACCACCACCGAGGCTCGTATCAAACCCGCCGCTGGCCAGGTCGGATGAACTGGTATCCCCGGTTACCCAGGCATTGCCCTCGGGATCTATGGCGATCGCAGTGCCGTTGTCACCCCCGCTGCCCCCCAGGTAGCTCGACCACGCCAAGGTCCCATCGGCGTTGATCTTGGCTACAAAGGCGTCCTGGCCGCCACCGAGCGTAGTGTCGAACCCGCCGCTGGAAAAGTCTGTTGAACTGGCCCGCCCCGTCACCCAGGCATTGCCGCTGGGATCTATGGCGATCGCAGCGCCGCTGTCACCGCCGCTGCCCCCCAGGTAGCTCGACCACGCCAGGGTTCCATCGGCGTTGATCTTCGCTACAAAGGCGTCCTGGCTGCCACCGAGAGTAGTGTCGAACCCGCCGCTGGCAAAGTCGATTGAAGAGGTATACCCCGTCACCCAGGCATTGCCGCTGTCATCTATGGCAATGGCAGAGCCGTAGTCATCACTCTTGCCCCCCAGGTAGCTCGACCACGCCAGGGTGCCATCGGCGTCGATCTTCGCTACAAAGGCGTCGCGGCCGCCGTTGGAGGTGTTATCGAACCCGCCGCTGGCAAAGTCGGATGAAGTGGTATACCCCGTCACCCAGGCATTGCCGCTGCCATCCATGGCAATACCAATGCCGTCTTCATAGTTGCTGCCCCCCAGAAAGCTCGACCAGTCCACAACAGGCGAGCTCGCCAGCAGCGTTCGCTGCTCCAAGCCTTCGATCACCACTTTCGTTGCCCGATGCAGGGGACCAACCGATTTGCCGACCCGACGCCCACAATCCTTCCGCTGTGTCATGGTATACTCCTGACAAATCCCCGTGGCCCGATACACTCACGGCGTCTTGCATGCTACCGCTCAGGCCGGCATCCTGCAACGTAATTCCCGCAAATCATCGAGTTATCTGCCGCAATGAATAACACAATATATTGATATTTGCTGACGTGTCGCAGTCTTCTGTGCGTCTGTGCGCCGCGATTTCTGCGGTCAATTCCTTGAACAGGAGATCGCTGAGAAGGGCGCAGAGAAGACGGGGGCAAAGGGTCAGGAATCATTGGTGCGAAGCACCCAGGAAGGCGGTTACGCCAATGATCCCTGCCCCTGCACGACGAGGCCTTACCTTCCGCGTCCGCCCGCCTTGGGCGGTTTGCTGGGCGCTTTCATAACCAGGGGTGGAATCTGACCCGTTGACCACGCCGCATCAACAACCTTGGCAATCTCGTTGGTGGCCTCGATGGTTGTCAAATCCTTAATCCCATTGAGCTTAGCAACCAGCTCCGTATCAGGACAGTTCGCCTGGCAGTTTTGTACAAATAGCCGATTCCACTTCGTCACGTAGTCTCGTCCATCACCCGTTCCATCCTTCATGACCTTATTGTGAAGGTGTGAAAGGAATTCGGCATTGTGGGAAACGAAATCCCTGTTGTCCATGCTGATCTCCAGCAGGCAAAACCTGCTGCAGAAATAGACCACCATGTCGTATATATCCCCTTTGAACTCGATCCGCTTATGTGGGCTCTGCAGCTTAACAGACTCAAATGTTGCGCGGCAGTGTTGATACAGGGATGTATCCAATGGATTGAGCTTCAGCACCTCGTCGTACTCATCCTTGGGCAGGGATCCTACGGCCGGCCGGCTGAGGGTCATGCGCTTCTTGAACATTTCCGAAGGCCACTGGATCCCGACTTTTTCCGTGAAATAATGCAGGGACTTCTCAAACTCCTCATAAATACCCACATAGATGGGCAGAGTGTCTATCGCCTTGGTGACCTTGTTCAGGTGTTCTTCCGTGACGGGTTCAGGTGAGTAAATCGGATAGCCAAGCAGGAACTTAATGCAGTATTCCTGCGTTTCTTTCAACCGACAGTAATCCATGAAAGATGTCGGTTGATGGCTCAATAAAGAAGTAAATTCCGGCAGCATTTTGAGGAAATGATACTCAGATAGCAGTCTGTCAACGGGATCGCGAAGCATCATAAAGATGCCGGCCGCCTTGTACTTATCGAAATTCGCAGGCTCGAAGATATCCGCCGAATTGGATACCTTGGTGTAGTAGTCTATGTGTCGGTAGAAGTAATCCGACTTCCCCTGCCACAGTGCATTGATCATGGTGGCATTGATACTGGTGCCGCCGGTTTTGGGAACATGGATGAAGATGGGTTTCCTGTTCATGGCCGCCTGAAAATGATGGCCGGGCGACCGCGATTAGCGCCGTAGGACGCGATTGTCGCACCGCAACACCCGCCTCGACCTCGCAGGACACCTGTGCCGTAAGAGAGAGTGTACCTGCGGTCTGTGCCTCATCAAGTGCCGGCAGCGCCGGCCGCGGCCCCTGTCCATTCCGGTTTACCGCGAATATGATGCATCGGTAGAATGGCGTTCAGCAACCTCAGCATCCTCGGCGTCGGACTCTTGGGCGGATCGATTGGCCTTGGACTTCGCGCCTCTGCAAACCCATGCAAGATCGTGGGTTATGGCTATCGGCGCGAGACTCTGGAGCAAGCTCAGGCCTTCGGCGCCATCGATCGCTGGACTTTGGACCTGAGGGAAGCTGTCGCCGATGCCGATCTGGTGATTCTCTGCACCCCGGTGGGCCTGTTCGAGACCATGCTTAAGCAACTGGCGCCGGTTCTGAAACCCGGAACCCTCGTCACCGATGTGGGATCCACCAAGCGGACGGTGGTCAGATTGGCACGGGATCTCTTGCCTGAAGCCAATCCCTTTGTCGGCTCGCACCCCATGGCCGGCTCGGAAAAACGGGGCGTGGAGTACGCCCGCGCCGACCTCTTCCATAATGCCCTGTGCATCCTCACGCCCACGGCCGGCAGCCCTCGTTCGGCGGCGACTGGGTTGGAGATCTTCTGGGAAAGCCTGGGAATGCGGATCGTCCGACTGTCGCCAGAAGAGCATGACGCGGCCGTTTCTGACATCAGCCATTTGCCACACCTGTTGGCGGCCGCCCTGGTTTCCATGCAGTCGCGCAGCGCGATGCCGCTGGCAGGCAAGGGCTTCATCGATACCACGCGAATTGCTTCTGGCGACGCCCGGCTCTGGCGTGACATCCTTCTGGACAACCGCGATAACGTCCTGACATCGCTAACTCGGCTTCAAAACGAGATCGCAACTCTCAAGAAGCTCATCACCCCGACAAAAGGCGAGGCCCTGACCGCGTGGCTGGCATCGGCCGCCCAACGCCGTGATGACCTGGCCAAAGCCAAGCTCCGCGAGATCGCCGACGAGTAGCCCAAAAAGGAAAACCGGAAGGCTGTTGTGGCCTTCCGGTTCATTTCCTGATTCTCAATCGGGCGTGAGTCAGTTGTAAGCAGCCATATCAGCAGGCTCTGCCCACACCAGCTCGCCAACCTCACCATGACGCTTGACGGCCACGGCGGCAATGACCTTGCCTTTTGCGGTGGCGGCATAGATCACACCGTCAGTCGTATTGACGGCAAAAACCACCAGATCAGTCCGCTTGCTGGTGAATTTCACCTCGCCCGTCTTCTTGTCCACGGCAACGATGGCGTTGTTCTTGCCCAGCAGGAATGCATACTGATCGTCTTCAGCCAGGAACCGCGTCGTGTCCGGCACCACCCAGCGCGCGTGGCGTTCGTATTCGCCGTTGCCCTTGTCAATCGCTGCCACGCCATGGTCGCGTACATTGATGTACACAGTCGTCGCAGTTACGGCAGGCGAGTCGAAGAGCGGAAAGCCAGAGTAATACTGCCAGAGAATCTTACCGTCGCGCGGATTGAGGCAGTAAAGTTTGCTATCCGCCGAGGCTACATATACGCCCGACTTCTCGGCCGTCACGTCGCCATGAACAGGTCCATCGGTCTTGAACACACCCTTGAGCGCTGTCCATGCCTCATTGCGATCCGAGTCCACCGCGTACACGTTGCCATCATCGCTGGCAGAGAACAGGACGCCCTCATAGATCGCGGGAGTGCTGACAACGACGCCTTTGGTCAGGAATTGCCAGCGGTACGGGCTGTTCGGGCTGCTCGCATCAATGGAGGCAATGCGCGCGCCGCCCGACCCGGAATCAATGCCGACGTAGGTCCCGTATTTATCCGTCGCGATTCCGCTGCGAATCGGGTCCTTGAGCTTGATGGATGCTGTGCGGTAACCCTTCGTGTTGTAATAGTCCAGCGTCTGGTCGGTGGGAATGATCACGGAGCCCTCATGCAGCACCGGTGGCTTCGCCTGCGCGCCGGGACTTGCAGCGCGAATAATAAAACCCACATCGCCGCTCTTGCGGTCCATCTGGTACACCATGTTCTGTGTGGTGTAGACGAACAGCATGTTATCGCGCGCATATATCTCGCGCGGCGCAGCGTCTTTGAGGTCCAGGGTCCGCGTCCATACCGCCCGGAGATTGTTGGGCGACAGTTCGGTTATGGCCGGTTCCTTGTTGGACTGGCATCCGGCCACCAAGGCGGCCGACACAAGCAGAGTCAGCAGAGTCTTCCTCACGGTGCCCTTCTCCTTCTGTTCGAGACTTTGAGACTGCTAAGATAGCAGGAAGCAAGCCTTTACGTCAAACCTGATCGCCCCACTTTGCTGGCAGAACGATCTGACCGGTGCCCACCCTCACAATAACTGAGCTTCCAACGCGTTTTACCCGCAAAGACATACGAAGGAGATACTTATGATGCCCAAGCTGTTGTGTACTCTGCGAATCCCCCTGCTCGCCCTGGCACTTGTCGCGGCCTCAGTGCCTGCCATCAGCTCCGCACAGAATGCGGGCCAGCCTCGCCAAGGCCAGCGGAATCGTGCCGGCGCCCGGGCCCAGGCCGGCGATCGTCTGCAGCAGATTCTCGACAAACTGGACCTGAGCGATGAGCAGAAGGCCAAACTTGCACCGATCATGAATGAGCTGCGCACGCAAGTGCGTGCTGCCATGCAGAACACGGCCGATCCCGCGGAGCGCCGCAAGCAGATCGCCGAAGCTACCGCCGCTTCGCGAAAACAGATGGCGGAAATCCTGACTCCCGAGCAGCGTGAAAAGCTCGCGGAACTGATGCGTGAACAGCGTGCTGCCTCCACCCAACCCACAACCCAGGCTGCGGCAGGCGGCGGCATGATCGCCCGGATAGAGGCCATCGCACTGAGTCTGGACCTGACGCCGGAGCAGCAGGCGAAGGTGAAGGAACTGTCCAAGGAATACACCGAAAAAGCGGCCGGCATGCTCGGCGACAACGCGGGCAACCCGCGCGGCAACCCCCAGATGCGCACGGCGATCACGGAGTACCGCTCCGCCATCGTCCAACTGCTGACCCCTGAACAGACTGAGCAGTTCAACAAGAAAGTCGAAGAATTGCGACCCGCCCGTGCCACAGACGGGACCGGAGCAAAGGGCAATCGCCAGGGGAAACGTGCCCAGCGCTCAGGCAAGACTGTGTGAAAGCCCGACCCGCGCCCCAACCCGGGCCGGCGCTAATCCCGCCGGCCCTCTTTAATTGTGGCGGCACGGCCGGGTCGAGCTATAATCGGCGGCATGGATGAGATTCGTCAGTTCCTGAAACCCGGCGCAAAGGTCAAGGTCACACAGCAGATCGTCGCGCGCGATCACACTTGGGTATCGGAAGTCGTCGGCACCATCCTCACCTTTGAGCAGGCGAAGAGCGGAAGCTGGTATGCCCACGCCAAGGATGATCGCCTCTGGCTCGATCGCCTGACGCTCAGAAAAGAGAACGGCGAAACGAGCATCCTGAACCTCGACCAGTACAGTCGGGTTGAAATCGTCTAGATATCAATCATCCGGACAAGGCCGCGGCTGCTTCAATAAGATGCGGCTGCCTCAATAAGATAAAGACAGGGGATTGTGCGCATACACCACTATTGCAATGCGCTATTTAACTACGCAATAAAGCTGGCACCGACCCGTGCGGTTCGTAGTATACCCGTGGTTTTGTCACACGTCTTTCTTATTTCTTAGCGCGGCTCCGCCGCAAAGGATTCTTTCATGAGGGTCACATCGCAGCGACGTGGATTCACGCTCGTGGAACTTCTCGTCGTCATCGGCATCATCGCAGTTCTGATCTCGATCCTGTTGCCATCCCTGGCAGCGGCTCGGCGTTCGGCAATTGCAATCTCGTGTCAGGCCAACCTGAGGAGCATTGGACAGGGCCTGTTCATCTACAGTTCCCAATTCAAGAAGCTCCCTTGGGGACAGTCCAAGACCGCCCCCTACGGCAAATGGGGCGAAGTGGACCCGAGCAATTGGTCCGTCGCTCTGCAGAACACGCTCGGTGGCGCAAGCATGGAAAGCGGCGCGTGTGTGAATCAGTACCAGGCGAATCTTCAGTTGCTGAAGATCTTCCAGTGCCCAGGTTCGCAGGTTACGGTTCAGCAGATCATGGGTTCGCGCTCGCTGCCCTATCCGAATCTGCAGTATACCGCCAATTTCCGCGCGATGCCCATGAAC